>SXGU01064676.1_pt1 | contig 137330 bp, 117 predicted proteins | sample 3174531 | NCBI WGS metagenome assembly SXGU01 (sample SAMN11356863, study PRJNA531348) | freshwater metagenome | isolation source: freshwater sample F1-140 | place: China: Fuxian Lake, Yuxi | collected 2017-12-25
GTCGGGGATGTAATAGGTAAATATCATCCTCATGGAGACGCGGCTGTTTACGATACTATGGTAAGGATGGCACAGGATTTTTCATTGAGATATCCATTAATCGATGGCCAAGGTAACTTTGGTTCAATTGATGGGGATAGCGCTGCAGCGCCTCGATATACCGAAGTTCGAATGACAGAATTAGCTGAAGATTTGTTAACGGATATTGATAAAGAGACAGTTCCGTTTGGTCCAAACTACGACGACTCATTAGAAATTCCAATGATATTACCTGCCAAATTTCCAAATCTTTTAGTAAATGGAAGTGCTGGAATTGCTGTTGGGATGGCAACAAATATTCCTCCACATAATTTAGGCGAAGTTATTAATGGATGTATTGAGCTTATTGATAATCCTGATTGTACAATCGATGATGTAATTGCAAAAATACCTGGACCGGATTTCCCATCAGCCGGGGTTATTGCAGGAAGAGAAGGTATCCTTCAGGCTTATAAAAAAGGAAAAGGGATTATTACCTTAAAAGCTGTTGCAGATATAGTTCCACAAAAAGATCGAGAAGAAATAATAATTACTGAAATTCCTTACCAAGTAAATAAAGCAAAACTCATTGAGAGCATCGCAGACTTAGTAAACGAAAAAAAAGTTGAAGGGATAGCCGATATTCGTGATGAATCATCTCGAGAGGGGATGCGAATTGTAATTACTCTCAAAAGAAATGAATTAGGCAGCGTAATTTTAAATCGACTTTATAAATACACGCAACTACAAGTCAGTTATGGAATTACAATGCTTGCACTAGATGCAAGAAACCAACCGGTATTATTTGATATAAAATCCATGCTACAAGCTTTTATTGATCATCGTCGTGAAGTTGTAACAAAACGATGTGTATTTGATTTAAAAAAAGCTAAAGAAAAAGCACATATTTTAGAGGGTCTAAAAAAAGCGCTTGATCATATTGACGAAGTTATTAAAACAATTCGGGCAGCAAATGAAACGAGCGTAGCAAAATCCTCGTTGATTGAAAAATTTGAATTTTCGGAAAGACAAGCACAAGCAATTCTAGAAATGCGTTTACAAAGATTAACTGGTTTAGAACGAGATAAAATTATAAATGAATTAGCAGAACTAATGAAGCAGGTAGAATGGCTTAAATTTGTACTAGCAGATGTTAATGAAATTTATAAAATAATTAAAACTGAACTTGAAGAAATTAAAAAGAAATACGCAGATAAACGTAGAACACAAATTACAGGCAGCGTAGAAGATATTGAAGATGAAGATCTTATTTCTGAAGAAATGATGGTGGTAACTTATACAAATACTGGTTACATAAAACGAATTCCAATTGATGAATATAGAGTACAAAAACGCGGCGGCAAAGGCACTCGCGGAAGCGAAACTAAGGAAGAAGATTATGTTGTAAATATTTTTACAGCTTCGACTAAAACAACTCTTTTAATTTTCACAGATAAAGGAAAATTATATTGGGTCAAAGTTCACAGGCTCCCTTTTGGAAATAGAACTTCAAAAGGAAAATCAATTAATAATGTTGTTAACTTAAGTCAAAACGAAAAAGTAAAAGCAGTTCTGCCTGTTGAAGCATTTAATGAAAATAACTATGTAGTAATGTTAACAAAATATGGCGTAATTAAAAAAACTTCTCTAGATGCGTTTTCAAATCCAAGACAAGCTGGAATTATTGCTCTTACAACTGATTTAGAAGACAGTGTAATTGAAGCAAAATTGAGTGATGGAAAAAGTGATATATTTATTGCAACTAAAGATGGAATGTCTATCCGGTTTGATGAAGGCGACGTAAGATCAATGGGCCGTTCTGCTCGTGGTGTTAAAGCAATTACGTTAGGAAAAGACGATTATGTTGTTTGTATGGATGTCGTTAAAAAAGATCTTAATGAAACATTATTGTTAGTCACTGAAAATGGATATGGAAAGCGAACTCAATTTGATGAATACAGAGTACAATCGCGTGGTGGTGTTGGAGTTATAACATATAAAACTTCTGAAAAAGTTGGAAATGTAGTAAGCGCTTCAATTGTTACAGAAAAGCATGAAGTCATTATAACAACAGATAAAGGTCAAACAATAAGAACACGTTGTGGCGCTATTTCTGTTATTGGAAGAAATACAGAGGGTGTAAAATTAATTAATATCAACAAAGACGATGAGAAAGTAACTGGGGTTGCTATCTTAATGGATGAAGAAGGATCTTCAATACAAAATGAAAATGATATTGCATCAACAACAGCTTCAACAATTGAAAAAAATGAGATTAATGATTCTGATAGTAATGGAGAAAATATTCACTAACAGAGCTTTTACTCTAAACTATAAATCTAGTAATTATTTTGAAAAAAAAATAATTACTAGATTAAAATTCAAAAATTTATTTAAACATCGACATTTTAATCAACCGTTTATAATTTTACCATTGCTCACTATATTTTTATCAGGGTGCAATAACTCGCAAAGGCTTACTTTTTATAAAGCTCAACAAGCTAGTCTAAATAAGGAGTACAGAACAGCAGTTTCTCTATTTGAAAATATTATTTTAAGAGAAAAAGAAAATTCCTTATCAATAAAGGCAGCGAGAGAATTGGTAAAAATATATTTATTTGAAATTAAAGATTATGAAAAGGCTATTTCAAAACTAAAATTTTTAATTCTTTATTCAAGGGATGAAGAAGAAAGAATCAAATCTCAAAAGCAACTTGCAACTATATATTTTGATAATTTAGCAGAATACGAAAAGGCTGTTGTTGAGTTTAGCAAATTATTATTATTATCCATAACAAATGATGAAAAAATTGAAACACGACTTTCTATAGCTAGGGCATACTATCATATGGGTAATTTTGAGCAATCTTGGATTGAATCTCAATCTTTAATGGAAATTACAAATATTCCTAAGGATAAACTTTATGATATTTTATTGCTTCAAGCTAATATAAAAATGGGAAGAAAGGATCATCTTTTTGCTTCAAAACTATACGAACAACTTATAACACAGTTTCCTACAAGGTCAGCAAAAGAAAATATACCTCTTAATTTATCCCTTTGTTACGAGGTCCAGGAAGATTTTATGAAAGCTATATCTATATTAGAGCCATTTAAAAAATATTATCACGCAAAGGAATTTATTGATTACAAGATCAGCAAGCTTAAAGAGCGACAAAACAACAAACCAAAGAAAAGGATAAAAAAATGAATAAAACAAACAAACTTATCGCTTTTTTGGGAGTAGGGATGGAAGCTGTTGGATTAATTTTATGCTCGGTATGGATAGGAGAATATTTAGACCAAAAGTTTGAAACTAAAGTAGTTTTTACTTCAATATTTCCTTTATTAGCACTAGGTGGTTGGTTTATTCATGTGGTCTTTATGGTCAAAAAAATGAATTCACCTGAGTAAAACCATTAACCGCGTTAAAAAGTCGCAGCACAAAAAAAAATCAATAAAAAAAATAATTGCCCACACCTTTATGACATTGTATGAAGTTCGTCAGCGAATAAATATTTATTATGAAATGAGACATACAAAGTTTTACTTTTATAATACGAGGTGAAAAACTCATCTCGAAACAAGATAGCAAAAAGGTTTAGAATGTCATTTACATGGACTAGCTTAATTCCAGGTGTGGGTCATGAACTTGCTCACGTTGCAACTGTCGGTATAATTTCTGGTGGGTTAATTCTCGCTGGCTTTATAGCTAAAACTAGCTTAGGCAAGGGAGATGAGTCTATAATGCCTGCCGCAAAATTCTCAATTCGCGGAGTTGTAGAGTTAATTACTGAATTTATAGCTGGTTTGGCCGATATGATTATAGGTCATGGTGGTCGAAAGTATGTACCGTTCTTCGCAACACTGTTTACATTTATTTTAATGAATAATTTAATGGGTGTTATTCCTGGCGTGGCGCCCGCTACAGAAAATATTAATTTAACATTTGCAATGGGTTGTTTTTCTTTTATTTGTTATAATTTTTATGGACTAAAAGAAAATGGTATTCACTATCTAAAACATTTTCTAGGACCTTTTCTTCCCCTTGCTTTTATTATGTTACCAATTGAGCTTGTTTCAAATTTTATTCGACCGTTTAGCCTATCGATGCGACTTGCAAATGTTATGATGGGTGACCATACGGTATTGGGTGTATTTCTAGATTTAGTTCCAATTGGAATACCCATACCATTTTATTTATTAGGTATTTTTGTATGCTTTATTCAAGCATTTGTATTCACCCTACTTTCAATGGTTTATGTGTCACTTGCAACTGCTCATGAACACTAAACAATTGACACCAATAAACAATAACAAGTAATTGAAAATATATAGAAATTTAAAAACAAAACACAAGGAGAACTCTAATGAAAAAAAATATTAATAAATTTGCTATCGCATTTCTTGCGTCTTTAGCTTCTGTATCTGCGTTTGCACAAGAAGCTGCTCAAGCTCATACTGCTAACCCTGATTCTGGTTTAATTGCTTTAGGTGCTGGTCTTGCAATTGGTATTGCTGCATTTGGTGGAGCTTTAGCTCAATCTAAAACAGCTGCCGCAGCTCTTGAAGGTATTGCTAGAAATCCTTCAGCTCAAGACAAAATCTTTACGCCAATGATCGTTGCTCTTGCTCTTATCGAAGCGTTAGTAATCTTAGCATTCTTAATTGCTCTTTTCTTACAAAAAACTATTGGTTAATCTTAAACAATCATTCCTTAATTTTAAAAAAAAAGCCCAGCTAACTATTTAGACTGGGCTTTTTAATTTTAAATTTAATTAAAAATTTAAAACTTACGGTTGTAAGCAAAGTATAAAGAATATTCTTAAATGAATTTCTTAACAATTAAATCAAACTCATTTTGTATTTCTATGAGTCTAGCCTCACTTTGAGCTTCAAATCTTAGGACTAATACTGGTTGAGTATTAGAAGCTCTGGCTAAAGCCCAGCCATCCTTGTAAGAAACCCTAATCCCATCCAACATATTAACACTAATATTTGGGTCTTTATTTTCTTTAAATTTTTCAATTAATTTTTGAACTATAATCACTTTTTTTTCTTCTGTAGTATCAATTCTTAATTCCGGAGTGCTAAAAGAAGGAGGTAAACCCTCAAGTAATTCTGGAATAGTTTTGTTAGTTTTTGAGATGATTTCAATCAATCTAAGTGCTGCATAGATTGCGTCATCATACCCATAGTTGCGATCTGCAAAAAAAATGTGACCACTCATCTCACCGCCGAAGGGAGCTTTCTCAACTTTAATTTTTTCTTTAATTAAGCTATGTCCTGTTTTCCATAGGATTGAATTTCCACCTCTTTGGTCAATATCATTGTACATTCGATCAGAACATTTAACATCACCAATTATTTTTGCTTGGGGAGTGGTTTTAATTATATCACGGGCTATTATTGTCATTAACTCATCACCGAAAATCATTTTTCCGTTATGATCGATGATCCCAATTCGATCTGCATCTCCATCGAAACCAATTCCTACTACAGATTTATTTTGTTTTACCGAATCTTTTAAGTGAGTAAGATTTTTCTCAACAGTAGGGTCAGGATGATGGTTTGGAAACTTTCCATCTGGTTGCTCAAATAAAATAATGGGATTTAAACCAATTGCAGTAAATAGTTTTTTTATAATGCAACCTGCGGCTCCGTTTCCACAATCTAATACAACATTTATATTTTTATTTATATTAGCAAATTCTCTTTTATAACGTTCGACGTAGTGAGGAAAAATATCATGTTTCATAGTTTTGCCAAATTGTGTAGGCTTAAGATAATCATTTGCTTTTATAATTTTTAAGAGCTCTTGAATTTCTGATCCAAATATTGTTGATTTGCCTAAACAGATTTTAAAACCATTATAGTCGGGAGGATTATGACTTCCCGTTATCATTATTGAACCGGATACATTTTCAATTGTAAAAGTTGAATAGTAACTTATTGGTGTCGTAACTAAACCTAAATCAAGGACGTTAAAACCACTATCATTTAACCCTTTGGTTATCGACTTAAAAATATCTGGACTAGAAAGTCGGGCATCATATCCAACTGTAACAGTTGGAGTATTAATATTTAATTTTTTATTGTGATAAGTGGCATACGCTTTCCCAAGATTATATGCAAAATCCAAATCAAACTGTTGTTCAAAAATACCTCTTATATCGTATTCTCTAAAAATTACACTGTCATAACTCATAATTTGACTCCAGTCTTAAGAATTACTCAATATCATCGCGGCTTTGATAGCTTCTAGCATTGAAGATGGATCGGCAATATTTTTTTTGTAAATATCTTTTGCGGTGCCGTGATCAACGCTAGTTCTTACAAAGGGTAAACCAAGTGTTAAATGATATCCTGATTGTTGGCCATGAATCATTTTAAATGGAATCAGGGCTTGATCATGATACATACAAATATAAATAAAATATTGAGTCCAATTATTTTTTTGAAAAGCAACATCTGGCACTAATGGACCTATTAAGTTTTCATGATTTAGCATCCATTTTGAAAGTTTAGTATTGTCAAAATTACCTATTAAACCACCCTCACTGGCGTGAGGGTTCAGGCCTACGATTGCAATTTTGTGGTTTTTAACTTTATTTTTATTAAGAGTGCTGAGTTTAATTTTTAAATTCAAAACAGATTTAATTAAAGAATTAAAATTGTTTTTACTAATACAACTCTCAATCTTATTAATAGGGGTATGACCTGTTAAAGATACTACATTAAATTTATTTCCCATAAAACACATGAACAAATCAGTTTTAACTTTGGATATTCTTTTTAGAATTCCTGTATGTCCCATATCTTTTAAGCCAGAGCTATAAATAGTTGTTTTAGATAATGGGCCAGTGACGAGGGAATGGATTTGTTTTTTCATACAAAGCACTGCTGCTTCTTCAACAAACAAAGCAGGATTTATATCACTTACTACTTCAACTATTTTAATCTTTTTAAAAATTGGGTCTAACTTGTTTAGTTCCTTAATAGCATTATTAAAACATGAAAATTTTTTAATACATATTTTTGGTTTTAATTTTAAATAAAGTTTTGAATTTGGACCAGGATAAAAGCTTAATGATCTTGAAACTAAAAAAATTGTATTTTTTGATTTCGGTATAACTTTTATCAATGCCTTTAATGTTACTTCAAATCCTATTCCATCACTATCACCTGTAGTAATGGCAATTATTTTTGTTTTTGGAAAAGGGTTAGTTGAATTTAATAAATGACTCATCTTTTTTCTGATCAATCCAATTTTTTAATTGTTTTTTAAAGATCTTATCAAAAAGTTGGGCCTTAAGCTGTTCTTTTTTAGATTCAAAGTTGGGATCAAGAACAGCTTTTTTAGAAGTCAATTTTAAGATATGAAAACCATTTTTAGATCTTATTATAGAAGTAAAATCACCTACTTGAATTGATCGCACGGCATCTTCAAATTCTTTTGAAAACTCTCCTGATTTAAATGCGCCCAACACACCATCATTGGAAGATTGGTCTTCGCTATATTTTTTAACTATAGTCTCAAATTTTTCACCCTTTTTAAGCTCAGCTAGAGCCGCTTCTGCTTCTGGTAAACTATCTTTTCTAATTAGAATATGAGCAATACCGTACTCAAAAGCTTGGCTTAGGCCCTTACCAAATTCACTTAAGTAAAAAGAAATAACATCTTCATCTGTAATTTTAATTTTTGATGTGATTTCTTGCTCAATAAGTGATTGTCGCTCTATTCTAGTTTTTATAAAATTTTGATAATCTGATTCTGTAATACCTTGTTGCCCTACGGCCTGTATTAATTCTTCTTTCGAAATTTTATTTTTTTTAGCAATTTCTCTTATTTCTTGATCTACCCGCTCAGATGTAACTGTTAGATTTTGACGTTTAATCTCTGAATCTAAAATTTTTTCATCAATTAAAAAATCCATTTGTACATTCGCATCTTTTTTTAATTGCTCTGACGTTTTATCAAACATTAATAAATCATCAACCATTGCTTCTTTTGAAACCCTGATTGAGAGTTTTTCAAGATCTGTTTTTAAAATTGCATCATTATTAATTATAGCAACAGTTTTTTCAATTAACTCAGCAAAACAAACTTGCGATATAAATATAAGAGCTAAAAATTGTGAGAAGGTATAATTTTTAGAAATTAAGTTTTTCATTCGGATTCCCTTGTTTCTACATTTAATGAATCAATTAATTTTGTATCTTTGAAATAGTTTAATTTCTTTATTTGCTCAGAAAGCCATTGATTATAAATGGCTTGTTCTGATTTTTCTAAAAATTGTCTAATAATCTGACTTTTAACTTCAATGTAAGGTTTTTGACCAGCAGAAACTTTAGCTGTAACTAAAAAAATATGAAAACCGTATGGACTTTCAAAAGTTTGACTTGGAGTATTTAAAGGTAATGAAAAAGCTTTATCAAAAACTTCTAAAGTTCCTTTTTCAATCCAACCAAGCGCTCCTCCATTATCTTTTCCTTCAGGTCCAATTGAAAAAGTTTGCGCCAACGTTTCAAAAGACGACTTCCTATCTTTTAATGCAGTTTGAATTTTATCTGCAGCAGCCTCTGATGATAATACAATCTGTTTTAAATTAATTTTTTCCTTGAAAGAATAGCGATCAAGGTGATCATTATAATATTTTATTAATTCACTTTCTGCAGGTGGTTTGATATTAACTGAAAGCTCTTTAAAAACTTTTCCTTCAAGGATTTTTAAAGCAACATCATTTTGTAGCTGAAATAAAGAAACACCTTGTTTTGACAATTCCTGACGAAATAAATAGTCGTCTGGAAAAGATGATCTCATTTTATTAATTTCTAAATCAATTTCAGATTTTTCAACAGCAATTTTTTTTTCAACAGCATATTTTTTAATAATGCTTTGAACAAGAAATTCACGTTCTATAGATTTTTTCGTTTGAGAAATTTGTGAGCTTTCCTTAGCAATTAAGGCATCATATTTAGAAAGTCGCGCAGCGAGTTTTTTGGCAAAATCTCCTGAGGTCATTGTTTGATCATCAACTCTTAAAACAACCTTTTGCGAAATACTTTCTTTTTTTTCAGTGCATCCAAATAAATATATAAGTGATATAAAAAAAAAGATTAAAGGAAAAATTTTGTTCATTCTATTATTTTTTATTGTATTAATTTGGTATTTAACTTGATAGAGTAATCTCTTTTAACTTTATCAAAATACTCATTAAATAATTGAAGACGTTTTTCGTCAAATACAGCTGTACGGATTTGTCTTTTGTTTGCGTTCTCGTAGCTTCTTTTGCCTGTTAACTTAATAACATGAAATCCAAAAGGAGTTTGAATTAATCCTTTTACTTCTCCTACTTTCATATTTAATGCAGCCTCATAATATGCAGGGACTAAAGTTAGTCTAGTTTGCCATCCAACATCACCACCCGTTTGTTTGCTGATGGTATCGTCAGAATACAATCTAACCAATTCTTCAAATGGCCGATTGCTTTTTTTAACTGACTCATAATTTTCAATTGCTCTTTTTTTTGCGGCTTCGATTTCTTCTGGCGTAGAATTGGGTTTATATTCTGTCAAAATATGGCTTGTTCTTAATTCTGGATTTTTTGCATACCATTTTTTCATTTCTTCGTCGCTAACTTTTATTTGGTTAACCTTTGGACCTAATACTTTTTCAAGTAAACCTTTGTAAATTTCTTGTTGAATTCGATCCTGCACTACAGCCTCGTCTTTAATTTTCTTTTTTTCAGCCTCTTGTAATCCAATATAAAAGCGAACCAGATCTTCAAGAAATTGTTGTTTAGTTGGAGGGTTTAACGTCTGACTTTTTACCTCCTGAAATCTTTTATTAAATTCACCGACAGTGAGAGATTTACTACCAATTTGGGCAACAACATCATTATCGTCTGCTGCAAAAATTGGTTTCACAGAAACTATAACTATAAAAAGTATAAAAAGTTTTTTTACTGTTCGAAGTGAATTCATGCTGTTATTCCTTAGGTTAAGTTCAATTCTCATTATAAACGCTAGCACTGAGCATTATGAACATCAAATTTTTTACTCAACTGATGTTTTGCAGCATTTAAGTTATCTTCAAGTATTTGCGAAAGAATTTTTGATTTTGGATCTGTATCAGAGGTGATTTCTTGGAAGGGCCCCCTCCATTCAATATAAATTCGCGCAAAGGGTTTGGGTAAAATTGCTTTATTCCAAGATTTGGTTGATACAAATTGTCTATCAACTACAACTCCACACCAAAAAATTGGAGCTTTTGTCAATTTCGATATTTCAAAAACTCCAGGTTTTACTTTGTAAATAGGCCCTCTTGGGCCATCGACAGCTACAGAAGTATTTCTTCCATTTTTTAATAATTTAATTAATCCCTTTAAGGCAGATACCCCACCCTTTGAAGAGGAGCCCCTTGAGGTAATTCCTCCAAGTAGTTTGACTAGTCTATCCATCATTTCACCATCTTTAGACAATGAAACCATCGTTGCAATTTTGTATCTGCTCACAACATGAATTAATGCCAACTCATCACCATGCCAATGAGCTAAGATAAATGGTTTTTTGTTTATTAATAAATTTTTCATTTCTGGAGGTTCAAAAATTTTGATATTCCAGGTAAAATAAAACAACTTATAAATAACCCAAGCAACATAGGGAACAATAAGTTGTTTTAAATAATTTTTTAAATGTTTAAAATTTAAAAATTCAAACATTAATGATGAAGTGCTTTTTTAAATTCTTCTGTTAGTTGAGGAATTACTTCAAATAGATCACCAACTATTCCGTAGGTGGCCTTTTGAAAAATTGGCGCATTTGCATCGTTATTAATTGCAACTATAACTTTACTTCCACTCATACCAGCAAGATGTTGAATAGCTCCAGAGATACCAACTGCGATATATAAAGTTGGCGCTACAGTTTTACCCGTTTGACCAACCTGCATGCCATGAGGAACCCATCCTGCATCAACTACTGCACGAGTAGCACCCACAGTTGCGCCAAGAGTTTCTGCTAAATCATTAAGAAGTTTAAAATTTGAAGCTTCTTTTAGTCCACGCCCACCAGACACAATTATATTAGCTTCAGTAAGATCTAATTTCTCAGAAGTACTTTTAACAATTTCTTTTATTATTGTGGTTAAATCCTTAGAATTAAGAGTTAATTCTTTAACAGAACATGTAAGTGATGTATCACAAGGATTTATGGGGAGCTGGTTGGCCCTCATTAAGATGACACATTTTTCGCCATCTTTAAAAGACACCTTTGCCTGGCATTTACCGGAATAAAGAGACTTTATAACATTTGGTTTTCCAGATTCAAATGAAAGCTGAGAACAATCACTAGCACAGGCATAATTTAATTTTGCAGATAACCTTGGAAAGAGATCTTTTCCAGTTGATGAAGCTGGAGCCAAAATATATAGAGCGCCGGATTCTGCAGTCACACTTTCTAATGCATTTAAATAAAGTTCAGGATTGTATTGATCAAGTTTTGTGTCTTTAAAAAGATAAACTACTTTAGTGCCATAAGTACCAGCTTCATGAGGAACTTCTTGAGTTTGAGTTCCTAAAACCACAGCATCAAACTCAAACCCAGAATTTTTGGCCGCAGACAATAATTCGATGGAGCTTCTTTTTAATTTTCCTTTTGAATGCTCTAAAAATACTAAAATTTTACTCATTTGATAATCCTTTATAAAGCTTTTGCTTCATCTCTAAGAAGTTTTACTAATTCTTTAATTTGCGAAGAAATATCTCCTGTTAAAATTTTAACCGGGGGTTTTTCTGGAGGTAATTGATAAGCAGTGTATTGTATTTTTGCATGAGCGACATCAAGCCCCAAACCAGCTAAATCTAACTCCTTTAGAACCTTTTTTTTCGCCTTCATTATTCCAGGTAAGCTTGCGTACCGAGGCATATTTAAACCTTTATTGGCAGCAATAACAGGGGTCCCCTTTAAGGTAATTACTTCTTTGGCTCCACCATCAACATCTCTTTCGATTGTGAATTCTCCAGCTGATGCAGTTAATTTTGAAACAACTGTAGCGTGTGGTACATTTAAAAACTCAGCTAACATTTGACTAACTGAGTGAGCTCCATCATCAATTGCCATTTTACCTGTTAAGATTAAATCGAAAGCTCCCTCTTTTTGTATAGCTGCCGCAAGTGCTTTAGCAGCTATATAAGAATCTATATTTTCGGGAGTATCAACTACAACCCCTTCGTCAGCACCCATTGCAATGGCAGTTCTTAGTGCTTCAACTGTTCTTTTTTTAGGACCAACTGTAAATACAGTTACAGATGAGCCTGGATTTGCTTCTTTTAATTTAACTGATTCTTCGATTGCAAACTCATCGTAGGGATTAACTACCCATTTAATTGAAGTGGAATCTATAGAATTTAAATCTGGGCTTATTTTTATTTTTGTTTCAGTATCTGGTACTTGTTTTATGCAAACAAATATTTTCATAAAATTCTCCTCAGTTGGAAATTAGGATAAATTTAAACATTAACGAGAAATAATATTGCTTGTTATTTTTGAAAAGCAATAAAGACCACTAACTCGATGCGCATTAAAATTTTATTTCAGTTATGGACAAAATAGACAAAAGATTTCTATGAGTATAACTAATAGAAATTCTAAAATATTAAATTTAAATTCAGTTTTTAATTGAGGTAACTATGGGTAAACATCACAGTATTGGTTTTTTTAACTCCACTATCGGAATGAAATATATGATGGGAATTTCAGGATTAATATGGTCTGGATTTGTACTCGTCCATATGCTTGGAAATGTATTATTGTTCGTAGGCTCAGATGCATACAACAGTTATAGTCATATGCTCACAAGCGGCAAAATGGTTTATTTGATAGAAGCAATATTAATTTGGTCGCTTGTAACACACATGGTAATGGGAATTAAACTTTCAATTAAAAATAAAAGCGCGCGACCACTGGCATATGCAGTTTCACCTGTTAAAGAAAAATCTGCTACAATAGCCTCTCGAACAATGATTATTCATGGGCCTTTGCTTTTATTTTTTATCATTTATCATTTAATTACTTTTAAATTTGGATCATATTATGAAACGACTGTAGACGGCGTCGTCATGAGAGATATTTTTAAACTAGTGGTCGAAGTTTTTTCGGAGCCAATGTATGTTTTGGGCTATGTGATTTGCATGATTTTACTTGGGACACATTTAAGCCATGGGGTTTCATCTGCTTTTCAATCATTTGGACTAAATCACCGTGCTTATGAAAATAAAATTAAATGTGCGGGTTACTTGTATGCAACTCTTGTGATGGGTGGGTTTATTGCACAACCGTTATATGTATTTTTCTTTAATAGATAAGATTTAAATTTTAAGCAGATATATCAAAAAATTATAAGGAAGTTAAATATGTCAATATTAGATAGCAAAATACCAAGTGGTTCTATCGAAAATAAATGGGATGATTATAAATTTCACATGAAGCTTGTAAACCCTGCCAACAAAAGAAAACACAAAGTTATAGTTGTTGGAACAGGTTTAGCTGGAGCAAGTGCGGCCGCATCTCTTGGTGAATTGGGTTACAATGTAAAAGCGTTTTGCGTTCACGAAAGTCCTCGTCGTGCTCACTCTGTGGCAGCTCAAGGCGGAATTAATGCTGCTAAAAATTATCAAAATGATGGAGATTCAATTTACCGATTATTTTATGATACAGTAAAAGGCGGAGATTTTAGAGCACGTGAAGCAAACGTTTATCGTTTAGCTCAAGTTTCAGTAAATATTATTGATCAATGTGTAGCTCAGGGTGTGCCTTTCGCACGAGACTATGCTGGTCTACTTGCAAACAGATCTTTTGGCGGAGCTCAAGTTTCTCGAACGTTCTATGCAAGAGGACAAACGGGACAACAACTTTTAATTGGCGCTTATTCAGCGATGATGAGACAAGTTGAGGCTAAACAAGTTGAATTACTAAATCGTAGAGAAATGTTAGATTTAGTAATTGTAAATGGTAAAGCTCGTGGAATTATATGTAGAAATTTACTCACAGGTGAAATTGAATCCCACGAAGCGGATGCAGTAGTAATGGCAACTGGTGGTTATGCTAACGTATTTTATTTATCAACAAATGCAATGGCATGTGCAGTAACAGCAGCTTGGAAAGCTCATAAGAGGGGTGCTTTTTTTGCAAACCCATGTTTTACACAAATTCATCCAACATGTATTCCTGTGGCAGGAGAAAACCAATCTAAATTAACCCTAATGTCTGAATCATTGAGAAATGATGGAAGAGTTTGGGTACCCAAAAAAGCTGGAGACGAAAGACACCCAAACCAAATTCCAGATGATGAGAGAGATTATTATCTAGAAAGAATATACCCAAGTTTTGGCAACCTTGCTCCTCGCGATGTGGCGTCAAGACAAGCTAAATATAGAGTCGATGAGGGTCGTGGTGTTGGTTCTACTAAAAAGGCGGTTTATTTAGATTTTAGGGACTCAATTGGTCGACTTGGAGAAGATGCAATAGCGGCAAAGTATGGCAATTTATTTCAAATGTACGACAAAATAACTGGTGAAAATCCATATAAAGATCCAATGAGAATCTATCCTGCTCCCCATTATACTATGGGCGGATTATGGGTAGACTATAATTTGATGAGCACTATAAAAGGATTATTCGTAGCAGGTGAAGCAAACTTTTCTGATCACGGTGCAAATCGATTAGGTGCCTCGGCACTAATGCAAGGTTTGGCAGATGGATATTTTGTATTACCATACACAGTTGGTAATTATATTGCGAGTACGGAAATGGAAAAAGTAAATACAGACAATGATGCGTTTAAAGATGCTGCTCAATCTGTTAAAGATGAAATTTCAAAATTAATGAGCATTAAAGGTGGCCGCACAGTTGAGAGCTTTCATAAAGAGCTTGGTAGAATTATGTGGGAAGACTGTGGAATGGGAAGAAATGAAGCTGGTCTCACAAGAGCATTAGCAGCTATTCCAAAGTTAAGAGAAGAGTTTTGGCAAAATGTAAGAGTGCCTGGAGAATCGAATTATGTAAATCCTGAACTTGAAAAAGCTTGCCGAGTGGCTGACTTCTTAGAGCAAGGAGAGTTAATGTGTGCCGATGCCTTACATAGAAAAGAATCTTGCGGTGGACACTTTAGAGAAGAAAGTCAAACTCCAGATGGAGAAGCTAAGCGTGATGATGAAAATTTTTGTTATGTGGGTGCCTGGGAGTGGACTGGGAAAAATAAAAAGCAAAATTTGCACAAAGAAGAGTTAAAATTCGAAAATGTGAAACTAGCAACAAGAAGCTACAAATAAACAGTTATTTTTTTGGAGAACTATAAAATGGGATCAGGTAACGGAAAAAATATCAATATCACTTTAAAAGTTTGGCGACAAAAAAGTCCAAAGGAATCCGGTTCATTTGTGGACTACAATGTGAAAAACGTTTCTTCAGATGCATCATTCTTAGAAATGATGGATGCGTTAAATGAAAAAATAATTTCTGATGGAGGAGATCCAGTTGCTTTTGATCATGATTGCCGAGAGGGAATTTGCGGTAGTTGTGGTTTTATGATTAACGGAAGTGCTCACGGCCCCCAAAAATCAACCACAGTTTGCCAGTTACACATGCGACACTTTCAAGATGGAGACACATTAGTACTTGAGCCATGGCGAGCAACTGCTTTTCCAGTAATAAAAGATTTAATGGTTGATAGATCAGCCTTTGATAGAATTATATCCGCAGGTGGATATGTTTCTGCAAACACGGGTTCACCTCAAGATGGTAATTCGTTACCAATACCAAAAAAAGATGCAGATCACGCCTTTGAAGCTGCAACATGCATTGGTTGTGGGGCATGTGTGGCAAGTTGCAAAAATGCTTCTGCAAGTTTATTTACCTCTGCAAAAATCACACATCTTGCCCTTCTTCCACAAGGTCAAATTGAACGAAATGACAGAGCGTTAAATATGGTAGCTCAAATGGACGAAGAAGGTTTTGGAGGTTGTACTAACACCGGCACTTGTTCAGCTTCTTGTCCAAAAGATATTAGTTTAATAAATATTACCACAATGAATCGTGAGTTTGCAGTGGCAGCAGCAACTAAATTTGAGGCTAACAATAAATTGGGAGATGGATAAATTATTTCCCAAATTGTTAAAAAATAAAATGATTTAGACAAATAAGGTAAATGAAAAGGTGGTAAATATCTTTACTAAAGTGCATCTTCAGTTGGATTTTGCTACCCTTTTTCTAATTCAATAATGGAACTATTACCTTGAATAGTGCAATTGATAGTATCTTTAATATCTGGACAGACTTCAATAGCGCAAGTGCCACGTAAGTTTTCAGGGTATTTTAAATCAGTTTTGCCAACACAAACAACTTTAGTTCTCTCAAATGCTCTTTCATGTTTTTTAGAAACGAGTACGGACTTAATTTGTTTGCAGCTAGAGTTCTTTGTGTACTGATCAACATAAACACATTCATTATTATTAAATGCTCCGCTATTTAATTGATTTGAAATTGGAGAGTATTTATCAGTGTGAGTACAGCTAATTAAAAATATAAAAATTAATAAACTTGGTTTCATTAATATCAAACTTAAAAGTACGATGTTAATGATGTCAAATTGAAGTGAGTTAAAGAAATATCTAACAAAGTCAACCCACTTCAAGCACCTACTTAACTTTTTCAATATCAACTAAATAGACATCGCCATCCTTAAAGGCAGAGAAGTTAATTGTTAATGTATTATTTTCTATAGGTAAGTGCTTTATTATTTTATTTTCAGGAGCTAAAGTCATAGGACTGTATACACCAGTATTTTGAATATTTTGTAATTTTACAACTGCTGAACCATTTTCAATTTGGTTTAAATTTATTGAAAAATCTAAATCTGAATTTATTCCCTCAAATCGTGACACAATAAGCTTGAATTTTTTATGACTAGTATCTATTGATGCAATGGCAATGATTTTTGGATTTGAAGTTTGCACAGTCAACCTATTTAATTCAAGCGAAGAGTAATAACGATGAATCCAAAAAATATTATTAGGAATCATATTATCACTTTGAAATAAACCATTCAATCCACTTAGACATTGATCATTCCAACAGGCTCTTGATATCCAATTAACGTTAGCTAATTCAAAGTAATAAAACCAAGCCGCAGAATAGGCAGGTACTGGGTGCTGGGTAGGCCCTGAGTATTCTGTAATATGAATTTCAGGTATAACTAAATTATTTGATTGATATAAAGATTTAACTGCTGCAACTGCATCAGGCAATCTCGTAGGATCCTCAAATTCATGCCAAGATATGGCATCATAATGCATAGAATGAGAAATATCATAATCTATAAAGCTTTCTAAAAAGGATTTAGTACAAGGGCCTGTCACATAATAATTTGTAACACTTGGTCCGACAACTTTTGCAGTTGCTGAAATTGATTTGAGTTTTAATGAAGCACGTTGATACATTTCAAGAGCTTGATCGCAAGTTCCTGACCATGTCCAATCGGGTTCATTCCAAATATCCCAATAGTCCACTTGAATATTTAAAGCTGTTAAATCATTGAAAATTGTTTCTATATCAGTTTCAAATTGATTCCAATCGAGCCATGGTTTGATTTGATTTAAATCACCATACTTAAAGACTAATATATCACTTACAACCAAATTAATTTTTATACTTGAGTTCAAACTTTTAGCTAGATTGTAATTATTAACTAACTTCTCACTTAATCCAATTCTCCAAAATATTGGTTTTAAATTTTGAACCAAACTATAGTTTAATAAATTTTTATCATAACTTACCGAATTAAATCCATGTAAAAATCCACTTAAATTATTAGAAACTGATTTTACCTCCGATGTTGATATATTTATTATGGTGGGTAATTTTGTTTCAAAAAGAATAGGAAGATGACTATAATCATTTTCAAGAATCGGTGTTGCAGATTTTTTTTTAGTTTCGCAAGCAATGCTAAAAATTAAGAAAAAAATAATTACAAAAGGTTTCACAGTTTAATCCTTATAATCCTTTCTCTCAATCAATTATTATATACGTTAGTATTGCCTTAAATATTGCAGCCGATCTAAATTAAATCAAGTGTTATCAAAATGTACTGAAATATGAGCTCAAATTGAGTGTTTAGTTTTTGGGGTAATGTACATTGAGAAAAAAGTAAAATTAGAATTAAGACATACTAATAAGGTTGAATTTTCACGAGCAATAAACTCAGGCGGAATTTATGGACAGATAGTCATCCGGGAACTATTGCAATCATCAGCGGAAATATTTATAGAGCATTTTGGTTCAAATCAATATTCGATATTTGCCTTAACTGATCCTCCCCGGGCGAGGACCTACAGACAAAATTATGGATTCAAAATTAATAATTTAGAAAATCAAGACTATGACAACAGTTATTTAATAAATTTAAATGGGCAACAACAATTTGCTGAATCCCCTCATTTTCAGAGAATTCTGAACTTTTTAGTTACTCAATTCTAGTAATCAAATAAAGTCCAAATTTCCTATTATTTTTTAATACTAACAATAAACTTTTTAATCATATGGTTTAAATACCAATCTCGCTCATCGGATTTAATTATAAATTTTTTTAATATTAACAATAAAGTTAATATTAATTAAGAGCACCAAGCTCTAGTCTGTAATGATAAAAAGGTCCAATTCTCTTATAAAATAAAAAAATAAATTTAACATGCATTCCATTATATCTGACACTGATTGAAAGATATTTGTGATTAAAACTTTTAAGTATAATTTTTAAATTTGGAAGATTTAAATCACATGCCAAGGAGGGGTAGCGCATGTCTTTAAAAAATAAAGTATCAAAATCAGTACTATTAGGAGTCTTATCGACTTCATTCTTAGTTGGATCAAGTTTATTTGCAGAAGAAAAGAAAACTTCAGTAAAAGTTCCAGAATTTAAACCTGGAGAGTTTGTTATAAAGTTTAAAGATAACAATTTTTCAGTAAAAAATCTTGCAATTCTAGAGAGCAAAATGAGTGGGAAAATTATTAAAAAAATTCCAAACTCACCAATTGTAGTTCTAAAAAGAACTGGTGTTACAGCGATGTCAGAATCAGTCACTAATGTGATTAATCAGTTAAGAGCAAACCCTGATATAGAAATAGTTGAGCCAAACTATATTTATCGACTGAATAAAACCCCTGACGACCCAAAATATAAAGAGCTTTGGGGATTACATAACGTTGGTCAAGAAAGCACAAAAGGCAAAAAAGGTGTAGAAGGTGTTGATATCGGTGCCGAACAAGCTTGGGATTTGCAAACCGGTTCTGAAAATATAGTCGTTGGTGTAATTGATACTGGTGTTGATTATAATCTCGAAGATTTAAAAGCAAATATGTGGAAAAACGAAAACGAAGCCAATGGAATTAAGGGCGTAGATGATGATGACAATGGCTTTGTAGATGATATTTATGGATATGATTTTGCAAACAAAGATGGTGATCCATTAGATGATCATGGCCACGGTTCTCATGTTTCTGGAACTATAGGTGCTTCTGGTAATGATGGAAAAGGACTAGTAGGAGTTGCTTGGAATGTAAAAATCATGGCACTTAAATTTTTAACTAAAGAAGGAAGTGGATCTTTAGATGATGCTGTTGAAGCAGTTAAATATGCAACAAAAATGGGAGCTCATCTCACAAGTAATTCTTGGGGTGGCGGTGGAGTTTCAGAAATTTTAAAACAAGCAATTGAAGAAGCAAGCGCAAAAAATATTGCATTTATAGCAGCAGCAGGAAATGATTCTTTAAACTTAGATCAAGAACCTTCTTATCCAGCAAGTTACAAAGTTGCAAATGTTATTGCAGTATCAGCAATTGACAATAAAGGTTTACTCGCTTCATTTTCTTCATTTGGAAAGAAAAGCGTTCATGTGGCAGCACCAGGTGTGGATATAGTTTCAACTACACCAACAGGATATAATTCATGGTCTGGAACATCAATGGCAACACCTCACGTATCAGGTATCGCAGCTTTATTATTATCCAGCGAACCACTATTAACACCTTCAGATATTAAAGATCGTTTAATTTCAACTTCAAAACCTTTATCTTCTTTAAAAGGTAGAGTTGCTTCAAATGGTTTAGTCAATGCATACAATGCACTTGCAAATATAACAGCTCCGCCTGATTTGGATGACCCAGTTAATTGGAGTAATCAATTTGCAGTAGAGATCTCTTCACCACATCCATATGGTAAGCTGTATACTGGAACTTGGGAAGTTGAAGCACCAGCAGAAGCTACAGAGATGGCGCTTCATTTTAGTACCTTTAGTACAGAAGCTAGGTACGATAAAATTACATTTTACAATAGAGAAGGAATCAAAATATCAGAAATGTCTGGAGAGGTGGGCGAAGGATGGTCTGAGCTTTTTCCTGGTAACTATGTTAAAATTGTTTTCACATCAGATAACTCTGTTCAAAAAAACGGATTTGATATTGATAAAGCTGCGTGGAGAATTAAATAAAATTATTCTTCGTTATATTCAATTGGGCAGAGAGATTAAAAGATCACTCTGCACTAATTTACCATTACTATACACTTATAACTGTAATTTTTTTCATATGAATCTTTAATATTCTAAAAATTTGTTGTTAAATAGTTTTCGTAAAAAAATACATCACAAAATACACCCTAGTCATTTTAGCCTTTCTAATTTTATTAGACTCAAATCGAATACTCAATCAGACTTAATCACAATCAATAATTTTAAAAATGATCTTTATAAAATTTTTCAATTCGCAAATTTACAAATTCAGGAAAATCTAGCTGAGTGCAATGTGACCCATAGGGCACTAGTAAAAATTCAGATCCTTTTATGTGTTTGTGCATTTTCTTTTGAAAATCTACAGGTGTGATTCGATCCTCTTCACCACTTATAATTAATGTTGGGACCTTAATTTTATTTAAAACGGCATCACCATCATAGGTCATCAGTTCATTAAATAAAATTAAGAAATTTCCTAAATCTAAATTGGACACCCCTTTTACATAAACTTGAATGTCTTTTAAATTTGTTAGTTTTATATTAAATCCACCCGCTAAGGCAGTTATGGGTACCGCTAATGGATTATCTATACCCAACTTCCACATAGTTTTCCACAACACTGGATTTGATTGATAGTTCTCATTTATAAAATGATATAACTTTTCAACAAAATCTAACCCGAACATTCCTTTTACTGGATTTTTAGAAAACCCATTAACAAAAATAATCGATTTTACTAACTCAGGAAACAATTCATAGGTTTTTAATATAACTTGTGCACCAAAACTGTGACCAACCAGATGAATTTTTTTAGCACCCAAATTATGGGCAATAGCTGCGATATCTTTTGCAAGAGCTTCGAGAGAAATATTTTCACGAACTTTGGGAGTTTTTGTTTTATGATGTCCTCTTAAGTCAAAACATACGGTTTTAAAATGTGGAGCAAAATATTTAAATTGAAAATGCCAGTGGTTAATTAAACAAGCAATACCATATACAAAAAAAATTACCTCTCCATTGCCTCGAGACTCATAATAAATATCTAGGTCATCAAAACTTTTTACATATCCAGTTTGCTTATTAATTTTAGTCATAAATTTTTTAACCTTTTTAGATTTCATTCACCCGAAGTATTGTATCCCCAAATTTAATTATGTCATTATCATTTAGTATTTGGCGAGTTTGACTTTCATCATTAAGTTTTACTAAATCAGGATGTTTCGTAATAAAAAAAGTTTCTCCATTTTGGGCCGGAAATATAATAAAGGATTCTGCAGGAGCAATGGGGTCAAATAATTGAAATTCATTTGCTGATGATCCAAAAATACGAGGGCCCCAGCCAATGAAAAATTCCTTATCCGCCTGCAACCCTTGGGTTACTGTAATTCTGAGAACCTTTTTTAAAGGTCGGACAATTTTCTCACTTGGTTTTTTCGTTGCAAAATTATCTGATTTTAAATCAACAATTAATTTTAATGTTTTTATTAATATCTCTGAAGCACTCTCGGTTTTAATGGATTCTTTGGGGGCCTCAATTGTTGCAGTTTGAACCATTAATGTTTGATCCTCATTATCAATAATTTTATTGTTAGATGGTTTTACAAACCTAAGTGAAGCTTGACTTTTTTCAGAATTAGGTATTTCAACATAAGATTTTTCTTCAATAACCTTGAAACTGTGATTCTCTATTTTAAAATGTACCCCATGTTTTAGGAATACCCTTTTAACTCCCCTAGCATTTACAATTATTTCACTAGTGATATTTGAGCATATTAATACAAGTTGTCCTCGCTCGTCTTCGAGAACTTTTGCATGAACAGGAGCTACATTTCTTCCAGTAATAATAATATTTGCAGGTGTGTTATTAATTCCGTTACCAATTATAAAACCAGGAGTAACAAGAAATTTCTGTTCATTTTGAGAATTATTTAGGGTTTGAATGAATATTGCCATTTATACATTCTAAATTTATCTTTGTTTGGCAGCAACTTCCTTGCAAAAAACTTGTACTTTAGACTATGACATGTTAGACCAACTCAAACAAATAAATGCCAAATATGGCATATTAATCCTTGCTCAATTTATAATCACATAAAGTGGGCTTGAAAACCGAAGGGATAAGTTAAATGGAAAATGTGGTAAAAAGAAACTATGAAGTTGTAATTCTGATGAACCCAGATTCATCTGCGGAAGAGCAAAAAAACCTTTTCAAAAAAAATAAAGGCATTATTGAAAACTTCGGTGGTTCTATATTTAGTATAGATAGCTGGGGAAAAAGAACACTTGCAACTCAAATTGGTAAAATGAAAAAAGCTCAATATTTTCATTCAACATTTACTGCTGGAACTGATGCAATTGCTGAGCTTGAGAGAACAATGAGAATCAATGATAAAGTTATCAGATTTGTTCATACTCGACTTGATGAAAGAGTTCCATTGAGCAAATACATGGAGAATTTCAAAAAAGCATTAGCAGAAACTGCTAATAAAGAAAAAGAGAGAGAAGCAAAGTTTCAAGCAAGAAGAGCTGCTGCACAATCAGGAGCTGACGGAAGATCTGATAGATCAGACAGATCAGAACGCCCAGAGCGCTCTGAGAGACCAGAGAGATCTGATAAAAAATCTAATAAAGAACAGTATAACTAATCATCTTAAAAATAAGTAAAAATTAAAAATTGATGAATAATATAATAAAAAAACTAAAAAAAATTAACCTCGTGTTTTTGCTAACATCAATAGCGGCATTATTATCTTTTATGCCGGTTTTGCTTGCGGCCCCAGCCCTAAGGGCAGCAAGATTGGTTAGCGAAAAGGCCGTTCATTTTTGGATTGTTCAGTTAATTTTAATTGGAACATTATGGATTACAGGATTAGAGCCTTTAGCAATTAGTTTATTAACTTCAAGTTTACTGGTTGGGCTTTATACGGAAATTTATAATCGTAAAAAAAATCTATTTATTGCTGGCATAATAAGCGTAGTTATAGCAAGTGTTGTTTCAGTAGTTTCACTTAAGAGTTGGTTTATTAGCAAGGGTTTGAGTCTTGAGGCAAAAGTCTTAGAACAAATTCAATTAATTATTAAACAAGCTCAAACAGTAAATAGTGTAATTCAACTTGATAGTAGCGTACTAATGTCACAGACGCCATCAGCTCTTATTAGCTTAATGGTTGTTGGTCTTGCACTTAGTTTGATACTTGAAAAATCTTTAATAAGTTCGCTTGGAGTTACAAGTAATATAAATAGCGAGCATTTAAATTTAAGAGATTTTAAGCTACCAGATTTTATAATTTGGGTATCGTTATTTTCACTCCTGTTTTCATTCGTTACGTTTACAAGTAAAGCTGTAAATATTGTTTCAATGAACGTTTTAAATATTATGGTTGTTCTGTATTTTTTTCAAGGATTGGCAGTGGTTGAAAGTTTTTTTATTGCTTTAAGATTTAGTTTTTTCTTACGTCTAGTTACTTATTTTATTTTATTAGTACAGCTATTTTTAATAGTGGCGGCAATTGGTTTTTCTGATTTTTGGATTGGTTTCAGAAGTCGGTTTTTAAAAAAAAAGTTAGTTTAAAAAATTAAAAGTATTTATTTTGAGTTAGAATTGAAAGGAATTTTTATGAAAATTATTTTACAAAAAGATGTAAAAAATGTTGGAAAAGTTGGTGACCTTGTAAGTGTATCTGACGGTTATGCAAGAAACTTTTTATTTCCAAGAAAATTAGCTGTAGAAGCAACAGAAAAAAGAGTTAATGAATTTGAACATTTGAAAAAAGTAGCTGAAATTCAAAAGAAAAAAGCACATGCTGAAAGAGAAGCTTTGGTTACTAAACTAAAAGGTGTAACTGTAATATTTAGAGCTCAAGCGGGTGATTCAGATAAATTGTTTGGAACAATCACAACTCACGATATTTCAAATGAATTAGAAAAAGCTGGATACCACATTGACAGAAGAGATATTCACTTAGATGAGCCAATCAAATTACTTGGACAGCATAAAGCAATTGTTAAACTCGGTGAAGGTCTTCATGGTGAAGTTCAAGTTGTAGTTGAGAGAGTTTAATTTAAAAAATAAAATAACTGCTTAAGATTATATTTGATTTAGTTGCGAAGCGATCAGACTTAATCAAGAGCAGTTGTTATAGAATTAATTTCCTAATGCATAATTTTTAGGTTTACCGCCACCGTAATTTGGTGTTGATGGTTGAGGTGGGGGCGGTAAAGGTGAGCTTGGTGCATCGTCTGCATCAGTAAAGCGACCAAACTTTGGTTCCCATTTCAAATTTATATGTCCAGTTGGGCCATTTCTTTGTTTACCAATTATAATTTCTGCATGATCAGTTTTTGAATCATCCTGTTTGTCATAATAACCTTCACGAAAAAGCATCATAATCACGTCAGCATCTTGCTCAATTGAGCCGGACTCCCGTAAATCAGAAAGCATAGGCTTTTTCTCTGATCTACCCTCTACAGAACGATTTAATTGAGCTAGAGCAACAACAGGAACCTGAAGTTCTTTTGCAATAGATTTTAAGGTTCTGGATATTTCTGAAACTGCTCTTTCTCGAGATTCAACCTTTTGTTTTAAGTCCATGATTTGCAAATAATCGATCATAATTAAATCTAACCCATGTTGCTTTTTAAGCCTACGCGCCCTTGCTCGAATCTCAAATGGACTTATTCCAGAAGTATCATCAATAAACAAAGGAGCATCACTCAAAGTTGATGCCGCAGAAACTAATTTAGGCCATGCTGAATCAGGAATCTTACCATTTCTAATTTCACCCATATTTATTTTTGCTTCTGAGGCTAAGAGCCTCATCATTACAGACTCTTTACTCATCTCTACAGAAAAATAGGCAACGGTTTTTTTCTGACGAAGGGCTGCGTGCTGAGCAATATTTAAACTGAATGCTGTTTTACCCATAGAGGGACGTGCTGCAATTATGATTAATTCCCCACTATGAAGCCCCGAAGTCATTTGATCTAACTTGCTAAAACCTGTTGCAATTCCAGTAATATCGGCTTGCTGGTGATACATCTCTTCAATTTTTTCAATACTTTTAAAGACGATATCAGAAGCTTCTACTAAGCCTGCGGACTCTCTTGATTCACCTATTTTAAAAATATCTGCTTCAACATTATCAATAAAAGTTTCAACATTTTCAAAATCTTGATCATACGCTTTTTGAGTTATTTGATTACAACAATTTATTAATTTTCTAAGAAGTGATTTCTCTCTAACAATTTGAGCATACGAAACTATATTTGCAGTTGTAACGGTATTTTGAAGAAGTTGTACTAAGTAATCATGCCCAACCATTTCAAACTCACCTTTTGATTTCAAAAACTCAGAGGTAGTAATTATGTCTACTTCTTTTGAAGTTTTATGAAGGCTGGAAATTGCTGAAAATAATTTTTGATGAGAAGGTCTGTAAAAGTCTTCTGCAGCAATTAAATCAGATATCTGATCCCAGGATTCTTTATCTAACAAGAGTCCGCCAAGAATAGATTGTTCTGCTTCTATGTTTTGAGGTGGTAGCTTAGGTTCAATGGCCATTCAGGCATTTTAATAAAAACTAAGATAAAGAACAATAGACATTTTGTATTATAACGCATTTTTATTTCATAATAACTGCTCATGATTAAATCTGATCGCTTCGCGATTGTATCAGACATAATCACGAGCAGTTATTCTCTTGTTTGTTGGGGGCGATTTTCAATCAACTCAAATTTACCAATATATAAAATTAAAATTTGAAGTTACAATAGAAAAGGCTACAAAAAGTAGCCTTAGCAATTTTTAAACAGGATTTGAAGCAGAGTTTCTCTTAACTCTAATTTTATAAATATCAATTTTTTTCTTCAAGGTATTTCGATTAATTCCAAGCATTTGGGCAGTTTTAACTTGGTTACCATTTGTTGCTTTTAAAGCGAGTTCTAACAATGGTTTTTCAACCTGTCTAAGTACAATATCATAAAGTTTTAAGCCTGCTGGATCAATATCAGCAGCAGTTTGTTGCTGAAAATGAACTTCAAGTCTTTTTTTAACTAATTCTTCAAGACTAATTGAAGACAGATTAGTAACAAATAAATTTTCTGGATTAGTTGGCGTTGCATTTACTAAGCTAGTAGCTGGAGCCACTTGTGTTACAGAAGCAACTTCTGCTGTTATTGAATTCATACGAACCTCTTTTTTGTATTTAGAAACTTTACATTTAAAAAAGTACCTTTGAAACAAACTTTAAATGTAAAAAGTTATAAAATTAAACACCTCGTGTTTCGGGAGTCCAAATATACTTATGTTGCTGCAATTGCAACCTCGCAGATGATTTTTTTTGCAAAATTTGTTCAGCGAGCCATTTGGGGTGAGCTAAGTTATGAGAAGGACTGTAAAGAACTGTATATTTTTCAAATAAACTGTACTGTGAACAAATATTTTCGCTCCAATCAAAGTCTTCTTTTGTACCAATTACAAACTTTATTTCAGAGCCTGGTGGGATAAAGTTTAGATTTTCATAATAATTTTTATCCACTTCACCACTAGATGGAGTTTTTAAATCTAAAATAATTTTTACCCTGGAATCAACATGAGAACAGTCCTTTGAGCCGCTAGTTTCAAGGCTGACTTTGAATTCTTCATCACATAAGCATGCCATTAATTGATAAATACCCTTTTGTAACAAAGGCTCTCCTCCAGTGATACAAATATATTTAGTATTATGGAGTTTAACTTGGGAGATAATTTCACTTAAATTAATCCATTCGCCTTCATAGTACGAGTACTTTGTATCACAATAGGTGCAGCGAAGGTTGCAGCCAGTAAGTCTGATAAAAACGGTTGGACATCCTACGTATGTTGACTCACCTTGAATACTATAAAAAATTTCGTTTATTTTTAACATGAAATTCCTTTTGCTTGTCCTATATCACAATTTAAATGACGATTCAATTTTTAAGAAAAAACGTTCTTTCAATTTATAAATAATAAAAAACATGCAAATTAGGTCCAGGCCTATGTCTAGATAGACCCAAGTCTAAAATAAACTCTTTTCTTTGCCGAATTATATGTAGTCCTGTCAAATGATAGTATGAAAAGTAAGATAAAAAAATTTTATACAGATATTTGGGGCGTTGTTTTTATTTTAATTGGTCTATTTACAGCTTTTTCCTTGGGGAGTTACTCTAGCCAAGATCCAGCACTAGTTTCTTGGAGTGTGGGTAAGTCTGTTAATTACTGTGGTTTTATTGGAAGCTTTTATGCCGATGTATTATTGCAATTATTTGGAATTATGAGTTGGTTTTTAGTAGTTTACTTTATTATGAATGGTGTTCGTGGGTTTAGAGGCAGTCTTCTATCAAAGGGAGATTTTAAAATTATTTCTGCACTTGTAACTATTTTCATATTAAGTGCATTGATAGAACTCCATTGGTCAAAGGGATTAATTGCAAGCGGACAATTAAAAGCAAGTGGCTATTTTGGATATTTTATAACTAAAGGATTTATATCGGTTTTAAACCCGCTTGGTACAGGCCTTATTTTGTGGTCCATGCTTTTGCTTCATTTTGTTTTTATGTTTGAGATTTCTATTAAACAAATCTTTCAATTTATTAGTTTGACCTTTAGAGTCTTAGCTAAAAATTTAAAGGAGTGGAGTACTCCTTCGAAAAAAGCACCAAAGTATTCACAGCCGCTATTTTTAAATATTGAAAAAGAAGAGAAAAAAAATAAATCTAAAATAACAGACAGTGAAAAAGATTCTTTGGCATTGGGGCTTTTCAAAAAACTTGAAACGAAGACTATTGATTTTATTCAGTCTGGAAAATCATTGAAGTCCAATAGCTTAGTTATTGATGAAAAGAATAAAATAAATTTAGATGATGAAAAGGATTTTAATCAGGAAAAGTTAGATAATAAAGTAATTAATATAAAAAATGGTATCAAATCTTTAATTACAAAAAAAAATAAAAAAGAAGAAAATAATTTTGAGTTGGATGAAAAGAATAAATTATTTGACGAAGATGAAGATAAAAATGAAAATTCAAATGATTCAAAAGAATTAACTATTGTTGCAGCTAGCGAGAATATTGACTCAGTGATTTCTAAAAATGGAAAACGCCAAGTTGTTGCAAAAGGAAATATTCCCGCAAAAATTGAAAATTGGAAAATGCCAAAACTTAATTTACTTGAAGACCCTCCTGCAACTCGCGCTAAGGTAGACAAAGAAGAATTAAGAAACAAAGCAGAGCTACTTACTGAAAAACTAAAACTATTTAATGTTGAGGGAATTGTAACTGCTGTAAAATCTGGACCAGCAGTTACAATGCTAGAGTTTAAGCCTAATGCAGATGTTAAACTTAGTACTATAACGAGTTTAGAAAATGACTTGGCAATTGCTCTTTCTAGTGAATCACTTCGAATTATTGCGCCAATTCCTGGACGAGATGTTGTTGGAATTGAGAGTTCAAATTCGGTAAGAGAAACAGTTTATTTGAAAGATTTAATTGCTGAAGAAAATTTTTGGAAAGATGATTTTAAATTACCCATTGCGGTTGGAAAGCAAACTAATGGTGATCCGCAAATTGTCGATCTTAGAAAAATGCCTCACTTGTTAGTTGCAGGATCTACTGGTTCTGGAAAATCAGTTTTTACGGTATCTACAATTACGGGTTTGATTTTTAAACACTCACCTAAAACATTAAAATTAATTTTAATAGATCCAAAACAAGTTGATTTAGCTGCCTTTACACAAATTCCACATTTACTAATGCCCCCAATTACAGACACAACAAAAGCTGTAAATGCTTTACGTTGGGCTGTTAAAGAAATGGATAAACGTTATCGATCAATGTCAAAGTTTGGTGCGCGCGGTTTAGAGTCATATAATGAATCTATTCAGAAACTTTCTGCAGAAGAAGTAGAGTTACACGCAAACACAAATACAGAACTTGAATCTCAAAATAAACGAAACAAAATGTATTATTTCAAGGAGCTTCCATATATAGTTGTTGTGGTAGAAGAGTTTGGTGATTTAATGCAAATTGATAGCGATAATGTTGAAGGCTGTGTTGTTCGACTGGCTCAATTGGCAAGAGCATGTGGTATTCATTTAATTTTATGTATGCAAAGCCCACGTAAAGAAGTTGTCACAGGATTAATTAAAACAAATATTCCTGGTCGAATTAGTTTTAAAGTAGCTTCAAAAATGGATTCGCGAATTATTTTAGATGAGTCTGGAGCAGAACGATTACTTGCTCGTGGAGATATGTTATTTAGAGCCCCAGGAACAGATAAACCCATTCGATACCATGGTCCTTGGTTAACTGATCCCGAAATAAATCATGTAGCAAAATTTTGGAGTGATCAATCAGAACCAGTTTATGATCCAAAAATTTTAGAATTGTTTGAAGCAAAAGATTCTGATGATGAGGGCGGATATTCGGGCGCAAGCTCGAGTTTTGATCGAGATGAAAACAATAATGAGTATGACGAAATGTACGATGAAATTTTGGATTATGTTTCACAACTCAAAGAAGTGAGCGCTTCTTTGCTTCAGCGAAAATACCGATTTGGTTATCCAAGAGCTGCAAGACTAATAGAAACCATGGAGCGCGAAAAAGTAGTTGGGCCTGCAAATGGAAGCAAGCCTAGGCAGGTTTTAATTCAAAGTTATGCAGCTACTAAATAATAGTAACTAAAAGTTCTTCAATAAATCTAAATTCCTATAGGAACAGTTAATTTATTAACTATACATTTAGGACTCGTAGTGGAAACAAATACTATTGAACTAGTTTCCATTTTACAAGTTACGAAAACTTCAATTTGATTGTCAGATTTATATGGAGTAAAAACAAAATTGAAACTGTCCCCCTCGTTTGCTTCAGTTAACAGTGTTGGTGTTCTTGTTGGCAAAAATACCATAGTTTGGGATGCATTACTTAAGAACATAATTTTTAATAAACTCAAATTAAAAGTTTTGTTTGTGGCAGAATCTAAAAGTGAATTCACTACTTCAGTTGTGCTATAATTTAGTAAATCATTTTTTAAACTATTCCACCTTTCTTCAGTATTTAAATCTCCACCAGAGGAGGTTGCGAGTAGAAAATTTTTAGCAATAATTGAGGCCTCATTTGTCACATCTGCTGGCGCTGCTAAAGTAGTTAAACTAAAAAGACATAAGAAATTGATTAAAAGTAAAAAATGTTTCATGAATACTCCAAATGTTGTAAAGTTTTTCCAGCCATCGTGGATCTTTATATCAAAAAAATCTTTTTTTCGATAGATATTAAGATTCTAGCGATTGGACAATTATCTGATGCCATAGTAAGCCTTTCTAATTTATATACCCTTAAAGCACTACTTTAAATTTTACAGATTTATTTTAAAGTAGTACTTTAAAATAAATAATATAGGAGCTTCAGATGTTTAAGAGGGAGTTAGATCTTTTTAATGTTCTCAGTATAGGAAAAGCCTATAACTTATGTAGAATGGAAAGATCGCGCTATTGATCTTAATGCAGTACTTAGATTTGGATCCTTACCAAAAGTTTTAACTTCTCAAGATCCTCAACAAGAACTTTACGATTATGTTGATAATTATATTAATGAAGAAATTCGGGTTGAAGCACAACTTAGAAATTTACCACCATTTCGTAGATTTTTAAAATCGGCGGCATTATCAAATTCGCAACTCATCAATTACTCATCGTTCGCTCAAGACGTAGGGGTTAGTGTTCCAACTGTAACAGAGCACTTTAATATTCTTGAAGACACTTTAATAGGTTTTAGATTAGAGCCTTGGAGAGAATCTAAAAAGAGAAAAGTAATTGAAACTGCTAGGTTTTATTTCTTTGATATTGGTGTTACACATACCCTAGCAGAAACAGAATATCTTGATCGTAATAGTAATTTATATGGACAATCATTTGAACAATTTATTGCTTTAGAGTTGCGTGCTTATTTATCTTATCGGAAAAAAAGAATGAAACTTACTTTTTGGAGAACGAAAGATGGAGAAGAAGTTGATTTTATTATTGGAGATAAAATAGCAATTGAAGTAAAAGCAACTCAAAAAATTCAAAAGAACTATATAGAGGGATTAAAAAAACTTCAAGTAGAGTCTGTAATTAAAAATTTTTATTTATTTTCACAAGACCCTATTGAGCTACTATCAGAGCAGTATCTTGCTAAGCTTTGGAATGGAGAAATTATTTAAACTTAGGTGTAAACCAACTATACACTTACAAAATAATTACATAATAAAAATAAAAAATTTTAAAATTAATAAAATAAATATATATTGCTTACAGTAAATAAATTCAAAGGACGTACTATGAGTAAATATTTTATTTTTTTAATGTCACTCTTGTTAATACAAAACACAAAAGCTGAAAACTCTGGGTCAGGACCTTCAGAAGTTGAATTAAAAACAAGATACGCTGGAATAATAGAAATTCACAATATAAAGTATAGTGATATTTTATGTATTTATCAAGACTCTTTTCGAGATCTAAAAACTGAAACAGGAAATGGAGTTGAGGGTTTTGGGAATCGAGTATTTTTTGGTTACCATATGAACACTGTTGAGCATGCAAAAACTGTTGACTACTTAGATGTTAATCATCAAAGGAAAACAATTGAGTTTTCAACTTATGGGCATGGATTTCAATTACCGATCAGTGGTTTGGTATCACTGATACCTGTTCTAGGTGATGGTTTGGTTTTAATAACAAGAATACCTGAAGGAGCGATTTCATACACAGTAGCATCTATAGATGCCAACATTGAAATGGGCGAAGAAGAAGCTAAAATTAAATCCATACCTACATGTGAGTAATGTCTTTGTTTTAATTTATTATAAAATTACTTTCATTAAAAGGGGTGATTTAAAATCGCCTCTATTAAATAAGATTAATATTATTTACATTTCACAATTATAACTAATAAAAGTATTCATAAAATTTACGAACATATAGATTTCTTTACTGGTAGCTCCCAGCCAACTTGTGAACAACATCTTAAATGATTTTTTAAAAGAGATCTCTTTTTCATTACAGACTTATCGGAATTTTTAATTAAATTTAAAGTCCATCAAAATAAAATTATCTAAAAAAGTACATAAATAGAATTTGGAATAATAAATCTTAATTGAGAAATGATGATTTCAGGAATGATAACCCGCAAATCTTTAAATTTGCAAGAATGATTATGATGTATTCTAAAATTAAAAAATAAATTAATTATTATCCTAGATGTTTATGGTTATTAACGACTTGTTGCAAAAGATATTGGACTTCTTTCTTGACTCTTTCGTGGGGCGCCGATTGAATACCTTCAAATTATCGCACAAATGCGATTATAAACAAGGAGGGAACTATGTTTAAAAAACTTTTAATTTCTTTAGCTGTGATGGCTTCTGCGTGTTTTGCAAATGCATCTGAAGGTACATTCATGTTGGATGTAATGGCACAAGTTCAACAATCAGCAATGGATAAAGCTCATACAACAGGACTTAACTGGAGTGTTGGCGATTCTTGTACTTATGACATGACTATGGCTGCTTTCATTAAAGGCACTATGGAAATGAAAATCAGAGAAAAGACTGACGAAGGTTATTGGTTAGATCAAAATATGGATCTTGGATTCATGGGTAAACAACAAGCTTCTGCATTAATTGATCCAAACACAGGAGCAGTTAAAAAGCTTATCGTTAATGGTAAAGAAGAAGCTGTACCTGAGCAAGGTGATGTAGAAGTTATTGAAGTAAAAGAAGATAAAGTAACTGTTCCTGCAGGAACTTTTGATGCTGTTTATTTTAAAGCTAAAGACAAAAAGAACAATCAAGAAATTCAACAATGGGCAAATCCAAAAGCTGTTCCAGTAATGGGATTAATTAAAATGATTGCACCTGCTCAATTTGGTGATGTTGTTCAAGAATTGAAATCTTTTGAAAAAAAATAATTTATAATTTGAATTAAAAAAAATTATATCTTTTTAAAAGCATAAAAAACCGCTTAGCTTATGAAGTTAAGCGGTTTTTTTATTTGGACTCCTGGAGTTTTATAAATGTATATTATATTCGTTACGAGTATAAAAATTGGAGAGAGTCTTAAATGCATAATCTGATTATTGTCGTGTTTTGTCTTGGATTAGTTTTGACACAAGCATTTGGCTCTACAATTGAAAAAGTAAAAACAGAAACCTACAAAGATATAATATCAAAAGCCCAATTGCTATTGTTGCAAAAAGACAGATTGCAAGCTGTAAATATTTTAATTATGGCAATTCAAAAAGAAGATCCCAAGGGATTGCCATATTCCGAATTAAAAAAAACTTTAAATAAAGTTGCGCAAATATTTTTAAATGAAAATGCACAGTCAGAATATGAGTTAGCGCTTTCTATTGATAAAACAGATAGAAAAGGTGCAATTGAAAAATTGAACGATGTTTTAAAAATTGAACCACAAAATTCTCAAATTTTAAAAAATTTAATTGCTATGAATTTAGCTTTAAAAAAATGCTCGCAAGCACTTACTCAGTTTGAATCACTATTGGTGGTGAACCCACTTGATATACAGATTCCTTTTCTAGATATAGCTGTAAGTGTATGTTTTAAGAACACTAATAAATATAAAGAGCAAAAGAAGAAATATGAAGTCCTGGCGCAAATACCCCTGGAGTTTTGGTATATTAATGATAACCGCATTCAACTTCCATCGGAAGAAAGACTAAGCGAATTTGTCTTTGCAATTGACCATATTAGCAAGGTTAATCCAGAGGTTTTATATTTTAAAGCTCAATCTGAGCAAACAACGATTAAAGATAGAAATAATTTAACAAAAGAATATATTAAAAGATGTAAATTACATAAAAATAATTTTATGATTAATAATTATATTGACCCTTGGGTCTGCGAAAATTTAGGTTTGGTTCAAGATGATGAAAAAAATAATAAAATTTAGTTTTATCTTATATGTTATAACCCAAATTATTGGTTGTGGAGTAAAGGGCAAACCACAACCCCCATTAATTCCACCGTATATAGGAAATGGGATAAAAGAAGTAAAAGATGATAAAAAATAATTCAGGAATAAAAATTTCAGCAACTGAAAACTCGTTTATCTTTTTTGATATAAGAGATAGATCAATTGAAAGTTTTATTGAGAATTTAGGATATTTGAACTGTTCAGAATTTGTAGTGGATTGTTGTAAAGATTTAAGTGGACAAGAAACAGATGGTGTTGTTTTTGTAAAAAATGATATTGAAAGAAAAGCTGATTTTGAATGGATATTTTTTAATAGAGACGGATCTAGCGCTGAAATGTGCGGAAATGCCTCGAGAGCAATGTGGCTTTTTTGTCATCAATTTTTGAAGTTTAAAAAAAAAGAAATATCTTTTAAAACACTCTCTGGTATTGTAGTTGCCAAACTCAATAGCTCACAACTTATAAGTGTTGAAATGCCAAAATGGAAAATTTTGAGTGAACAAAAGAAAATAAAAATTTGGTCACAAGATATTCTAATTGATTATGTGAACACTGGAGTTCCACATGTGGTTATTTCTCTTGATCAAGTTATGTATAAAAAAGATTCGTTAATTAGTTCGGTTCTTGTAAAATTTTTTAAAATCAATCCTCAATTAAATAAAGAATTAAACCAATCAGCTATAGAAAATAATTTAAATGAACTTAGAATTGCCTCAAGAAATATTCGCAAAATGGATATTTGGGGAGTTAATGGAAGTAATGTAACATTTTGTTTTGAATATGAAAGTGAGATTTATTCGTTTACATATGAGCGAGGCGTTGAAGACTTCACTTTATCCTGCGGCACTGGAGCGGTAGCCTCAGCACTTTCAATTGCATTAAAATACAATAGAAAAAGTGAACAATTAACTTTGTATACCAATCCATTAAAATTACCAGGGGGACCATTGCTAGTTAATTTAGATTTTAAAATGAATTCTGCCCAACTCATAGGAACGGCAAAAGTTGAAAAGGAGTACATATGCAAACCGAAATTTTTAAAACAACAATAACAGCTCTGATCACCCCATTTTTAAATCAAAAGGTAGATTATGAATCTTTAGAGAACTTAGTAAAGCATCAAATATTAAATGGAGTTGGTGGATTTGTAATAAATGGAACAACGGCAGAGAGCCCTACTTTAGAACAAGAAGAAGTTGTACAAATTTTTAATTTTGTTCGATCATTGGTTGGTAAGGATTTTCCATTAGTTTTAGGTACAGGATCAAACTCAACACTCAAAACAATAAAAGATTCTAAGCTAGCTAAAGAATTAGGCGCTGATGCAGCGCTAGTTGTTGTTCCTTATTATAATAAGCCACCACAGCGTGGATTGGTAAAGCATTTTACTGCCGTTGCTGAAAACGTTGAATTACCAATTTTACTATATAACGTTCCAGGTCGCACAATCACATCACTATCAATGGATTCAATAATTGAACTTTCAAAAGTAAAAAATATAATAGGTATAAAGGAAGCCTCAGGAAATATTGCATTTGCTCAAGAAATCTATGCAAAATGTTCAAAGGATTTTATATTATTATCAGGTGATGATGGTACTTATGTTGATTTTCTTGGTGTAGGAGGAACTGGTGTAATTTCTGTTGCTTCTCATATTATGCCTCTGCACTTTGCTAATTGGACAAAAAATGGAAGAAATAATGATTCTATTGAGTTCAGTAAATATAAAAACTTAATAGATTTATTATTTATCGAAGCCAATCCTATTCCTGTTAAAAAAGCATTACAATTTTTAGGAATAATTAAATCTGCAGAGCTTCGTCTTCCTCTTATTGAACTTGAATCGGCACTTGGTGCAAAACTTAAAACAGAGATGATGAGAATGAGTATTATAAAATAACTGTTAATGATTAAGTCTGATTGCTTCGCAATTGTATCAGAATAAACATTAACAGTTATTTTCTTGTTTGTTCGGGTTGATTTTCAATCACCCCGTATTATGAAAGTTTGGGTATTAGGGCATGGGATTAGATATTGAGAATAACAAAATTAAATTAGCAGTTGTTGGTTCTGGCGGGCGAGTTGGTAAAGAATTATTACAAGTTATAATGCAGAACTTTAATCAGTTAACTCCATATATTGGAGTCGGAAGAGGCTCTTTTGGTTATGAAAATAATTTTTCAAATTTTTCAGAAATGAATAAATTTTTAGAAGACAATAAGAGTAATACTATAAAAAATAAACCAAATGTTATTATTGATTTTTCTGCACCAGAACTTTTTAATGAAGCATTAAAGTTTTGTACATTAAACAAATTACCAATGGTAAGTGGAACTACTGGCTTATCTCCAAAGCAATTTGAGGATTTAAAAAAAGCTAGTTCAATAACCCCTATACTTTGGTCTCCAAACATGAGCTTGGGAGTTGCAATGGTTAAAAAAAGTTTTGCAGCTTTTAAATTTTTAAAAGATAAAGATAACCCCGCCTTTGATATAGTTATGGAAGAGTGGCATCACAACAAAAAAAAAGATTCTCCCAGTGGAACTGCTTTAATGTTAGTCGAAAGATTTGAACAAGAAGTTGGTCGTAAAATAAATACCACACAAAGTTTTAGAGCAGGTGGTATTTTTGGAGAGCATCATTTGCACTTGGTATCTGATGAAGAGCAAATTACAATTTCACACAAGGCCTTAAACCGTGCAGTTTTTGCAAAAGGCTCAATAGTGGCTGCGCAATGGTTAATAGATAAAAAGCCAGATTTATATAAAATAGATGATGTTTTAGAAATCTAGATCCATAATCAATGTTATGCAATGTTTAATTGGTTTTGAAGTTTCTATATTGAGGGGAATCGATATTCTTAGAAATACCCTTTCTGAGATTTCAACTGTGGGCGAGTTGTTAGCCGCTTCTTCTGTTATTCGCGTTAATTTTGAAATAAAATACGAGAACGAAGGCGATTCTTTTTTGTACGCTGTATTAAAAATAATAACGACTCATGAAGCACCTGTGGTTTTAAAAAATTTAATAAAGTTAGAAGAAAAGTTAGAAAAAGAATTTTATTCTACTCATTTTAAAGCTTATTTATTATCTTATTCAGATCATTTAAATTTGAACCCATCGCTACTTTTGCCCCATCCAAAATTAATAAAAAATAAAACTTTTTTAGTTGGCTCTACAGAAGTATGGGGCCAATACATTCATCCAGTCTTAAATAAGAATCTAACTTCCTTAGCACAGAATATTGATGTTAAAGAAATTCAATTTATAGCCCAAGGTAAGTCTATTTTAAGGCCAGTCTCAAGACCTTTGGAGAAGATCAAGATAGCTTAGTTGACCTATAGACGAGACTTTGATGTACTAATGCTAGTTAAGGAGAATATGTTATCTAAACTAGGATGGTTGGATTAAAGGCATGAATAATAAAAATAAAAGTAAAATTTTATTTAAGCTAAAAGTGTTTATGTTTTCATTTACACTTGCTATGTTTTATTCTGTTAAATCGGGAATTAACTATCTTAACTTTATTGCTGATTCCATAAAAATCGAAGTTGATAAAAATTCACCTCCCCTAATTGCTCTTGAAGAAGTAGATGCTGTAATAGAAAATAATCAAATAAGTCCTGAGATTGAAGGCACTCCACTTCAAGTAGGCAATACATTATTACCAAATGTTGAACTTGAAGAATTTGTTATTTCAGAAGTAGAAAACAATACTCAACTTCAAGAGTTAGATTTAAATCGAAATTATGCATTCGATAATTCTGATAAAATAAATAAGGTTATTAAAAATTCTGAAATTGATTATCCTCAAAATTATGACGAAGAACATACGTATGGTAATAATTCTTCCAACCCTCAACTATCTGAGAAGATTGCTCAACTTTTAGCAGAAGAAAAATCTGAAGAAACTGAAAATAGTAAATTGAACATCAATAATAACCGTACAAGCAATAGTGTTAGTAATGGTAATGGTATTAGTAATAAGTTCGACAATAATAATGTTAATAATGGAATTGGTTTACTAAATGATTTTAATGGGAAAAGTGAAGGAAGCTATTCTAGCTCCAATGAAATTGAAACTAAAGTTGTGAAAACTCCCCATGGAAATATTCTTGTAAGTGGTATTAACCAAAATAATTCACATTCTGATAAACAAGTTGAAAATTTAAGTCCTAGTATTCTAAAAATTCAAGGACAAATTGAGTTTTCTAGAAATAGTGACCCACTTTTAGTGCTGACACCAGATCATCGAATTGAAGTAAGAAGGTTTGCAGAAGGTGTTCCCCACGAATATGGAGAAATTAAAACACAATCTGGTACCTTTTCGATAGATTTAAAAAACAATTATGGTTCTATAGTCGCTCAACTAATTAATTCACATGGTATAGTAGAGGGCGAAGCAACACTACCAGTTGCAACAGCACTTCAATATACAAAAAAATCTAAAATACCAAAATTAGTTTTGCATCCTGTGCAAAAAGCTTCAGTTTCTGTAGCTTCGGCATATGGAACCCAATATGAAAAAGATTTTTTTAAGAGTTTAAATTTTGACTTAGTAAATTCTCCCGAGATTGCTACTCAAGTGGGTGGTGATTTATCGCAAGCATCAATATTTCATAAGCAAGTTACAGATAAAAATATAGAATCAGTTCTGCAAGTATCAGCCCCCTCTCATGTTTCAACTACGGCTATAATTTCATTACATACTGGCGCTGATATTATGTTAATGCCAGATAAAATGTTAGAAAATCTAACTGAAATTTTAAGTGATCAAGGAGTGAAGCTCAATTTAGATAAAGGGGATTCACTGATTTGGGGAACCGTTAAAGATAAGGGCCAACCGATTGCTGGAGCAACAATTTATTCTTCGAAGGCACAACCGGTTTATCTTGGGAGTTTATGGATGCCTGATGTACAAATGACAAAAACATCTGACAATGGGATGTTTGTAATTGTTGTTAATGAGGCTGGGTGGAAAGATTTATTTGTGCAAGTTGAGAATGGTCCTCAATTACATTTGAATGTACTCACTTTTCCAGGACGAATTTCTCAAGTTGTTGCTGAGTTACCGAATCATGATGTGCCAGTATCAGTTCGAACTTTTGATGCCTTTAATGGTGAACCAGTGCGAACAAGAGTTCAGTTACAACAAGTTGAAGATGTTTTTGATACAGGAGAGCAAGGTTTAAAAGTTGTTCAGATTCCCAATTCTTCTAATTTATCATTAGTAAATATTTTTCCTGAGCCTCCATATGTGGATTCAAAACAATCCTATACAGCAGTAGAAGATTATTTGCATTTACCAATTATAAATGGTGATTGGTTAGAACAAATAAAAACTCAAAAGCGAATAAATGTTGAATTCGATAAGGGTATAATTGTTGGTTTTGTGCAAAATGAAGATTATAATTTAATACCATTAAATGAAGAACAAAGCTCTGAAAATTTAGTATACTTTAATTCAAGTGGCGAAGTGATTTCAAGTGGAGCCGCTGGTGGTGGATTTATTTTATTTAATCAATCAAAAGAATTTGAAACAATCTCAATTAAAAATAGAAAAAATAATTTGATATACAATAAAATTGCTTTTCCAGAAAGTCGATTTTTATTTTTACTCAACTTCACTCTTTAGAGATTCCACTCTACCCTTTCCAGTTATTGTTTTGTTCGTTGAGGGCGATTTTCAATCACCCCGTATTATGAAAACACAAACAAATGCTTGAAACAGGGGCCTGTTTGCTATCATAAATGCTTGAAACAGGGATCTGTTTCGATTAATATGAAGCTATGAGAAGAATTCAGACTCAATACTTAAAAGAATGGTACTTAAAAAATAATCGAAAGCCTTTAATGGTAAGAGGTGCTCGGCAAGTTGGTAAATCAACCCTTGTTCGCTTGTTTGCTAAAGAACTTAATTTAGATTTAATAGAAATAAATTTGGAAAAAAATAAACTAAGGTCATTAGAATTTCAAAATGAAAAACTAGTCGTAAGTATTCTTCAAGAGATCGAAAGTAAATTTAATAAGAAAATTCATGAAAAAACATTGATATTTTTTGATGAAATCCAACAGCTGCCTGAGCTTATTCCTGCACTTCGATTTTTTTACGAAGAAAGACCTGATCTTGCAGTTGTTTGTGCGGGATCGTTACTTGAGTTTGTTCTAGAGGAGCATGAGTTTTCAATGCCAGTGGGAAGAATAGAATTTCTATATTTGGGACCAATGAAATTTAGTGAATTTTTAATGAATGGAGAAAAAGAAGAATTATTCAATCAAGTACAGAATAAATTTCCAAAAATAACTTCTTCACATTATGAGCAATTAACTGAACAATTGAAAAAGTATTTTTTTATTGGTGGGATGCCTGAAGCCATTAAAAACTACTATGAAACACATAGTCCCAAGGCTGTTAGAGATGTCCACCACAGTATAATTGCCACATATAAAAATGACTTTACTAAATATACAAAAAATAAAGAGCTTCCACGAATTGAAGAAGTATTTGAGGCGCTCCCAAATAATTTTGGGAAAAAAATAAAATACACTGAAATATCTGCGGCGTTAGATTCTCGAAAAATAAAGCGATCATTACATTTGCTAGCGTTGGCCCACTTAATTCAGATTTGTTATCATTCAAACTCAAGTGGTATACCTATCAGTAGCCAAAAGGATATTAATGTTTTTAAACTTTACTTTTTAGATATTGGACTATTACACTATATGTTTGGACTCGGTTGGAGCGATATTAATAATTTAGATAATAAAAGTTTACTCACACAGGGCGTTTCAGCAGAACAGTTTATAGCACAGCATTTGGCGTACAGAAACGGGCCCCAAGAGGCACCTGAGCTTTATTATTGGTTGAGAGATAAAAATGCAGCAAATGCAGAAGTTGATTTTATAATTTCAAAAGGTCGAAGCATTATTCCCATTGAAATAAAAAGTGGTAAAAGTGGAAGTATAAAATCACTAATTCAATTTATGGGAGAAAAAAAATATTTAGAGGCTTATAGATTTGACCTCAGGGACAGAGCTGCGTTCGGAGAAAATTTTATAGAGGACATTAAAATTAAAATTGCAGATACAGAAAATAAGTTTACAGAGTTTAAGCTTATTAATTCGCACTTAGGATTGATTGAATGCTTAGATAGCAACATACATAGAGACGACGGGCGGTTTTAATTTACGTAAAAAATATGATTGGATTTTATTTTGAGGTTTTCCCCTGACTTTAAAAAATAGCAAACTACCTCTTACAGATGAAGAGGTAGTAGTTGCCACTGAAACATCTGAGGATGTTCTTAGATGGGCAAATCGAATTGTACAGAACAAATAATTGGATAATTTAATTTAAAAATTAATATTCGCAAAAGAGTTCTGAATTAAACTCTTTTGAGCCTTGCTTTGTTTCTGTAAAAAAAGTTTTCAATTTTTTATTTTCACATTTAAATTCTATCTTGAAGATATGGTCAAACTCTACCGGTCCATTTCCATTAAACATCATTGCTGCTCCAGACCCCGCATTATCACAATCACCAGTGAATAAAAATTCATTACTATTTGAAAAATTAAAACTAACAAAAGGTTGATAAGAACCTATCAAAGATGAACCGTGAGCTTTATAAATATATACAGAAAAAAAATTGTCATAACTTGGATTTTGAAATAACGAAATTCGAGAACCAAAACCAAAAGAATCATTTTGAGTTTTGCAAACTACACTTTTTTTAAATTCTGGTTGTTTATCGAGATTAAATATTCCTCCACTTAATACATATCCTATTGATCGTCTTGTGCGAATGCTATTGATTTCAAACCCAGAAATGGGTTCACGTAGATATGAGTAATAAATTTCATGAAGAATAAGTGCGGCTTGATTTTCGATGTCCATTAAATCTAAAAGGTCTTGATCAATTAAAACCTTTCCATCAGGCCGATAGTTTACAATTTGATGAATCTCTGCATTTTTTGGTTTTGCTAACTCGAAGCTATCGTTAGTTTGGATCAATTCAATTCCATGGAGTCTTTTTACATCTGAATTATCTGAAAAGAATTTCTTAGAAGAAAATTTTAAATTTTTTACTATACAGTCTTGTGCTTCACAATATTCACCATCTGAATTTGACGATCCAAATCTTGCATCAAAACTATTTTTAAGAGCTAAAATTCCATTATCTACAATTTCTTGAACTGTGTTGCCTAGCTTTACAGGTTTTAATCCATACAAATATTCGGCCTCCCACAAATCAAGGAGTTGAACTTTTGTAATTTGATTTTTTTCATCTTTAAACACAACAACTTTTCCGCCTCCACCATCAACACCACCAGTGAGTTTTATTTTTTGGTTACTGGCATAGGTTTGAATGTTTATTAAGAAGATTATTCCAACTAAAGTTATAATAGGATTGATCATTTGAGTTCCTTTTTTAAATGATTGGTTGTTAACATGGCCTAACCATGGTTGCAAGATCACAGTGTGTTTGTTTCAGCTTTATAGCGCTTTAAAGTTGAATTAAAACAGACCCGCTCCTAAAAGAAATATTTCAAAAAGTATTAAGTTAATAGATTTTGTTTGGTAAAAATTAAGATTAATGTTAGCAAAAATGGTAACGTATTGCTGCAAAGGGTTTTCATATGAATTTGCATAAAATAAAAATTTATCAATATAACTCTTATAAAGATTTTATCAATTCGCTAATTGAAAATTCGCCGAATAAAGGTCGAGGACTTTATCGTAAAATTGCAACCCATCTTAATATAAGTAGCGTCACTGTTAGTCAAATCTTTAAAGGATCACGAGAATTAAATCTTGAACAAGGTTATTTGCTTGCAGAATTTTGTAACCTTAATGAATTGCAACAAAAATATTTTCTCTTAATGATTCAAAAAGAAAAAGCATCACATTATAAATTAAAAAATTATTTAGATAAAGAAATGAATCTATTAAAAAAGGAACTTGTTGAAATTAAAAATAAAGTTCCAAAAAATAAAACTCTTAGTGAAATACAAAAATCAATTTTTTATTCGCACTGGAAGTATAGCGGCGTTCGACTTATGACTGATATTGAAGGAAAAAATAATATAAATGAAATAGCTAAAGAATTAAAACTAAGTCCAAAAATTGTTAAATCAGTTTTAGAATTTCTAATTGATGCTGGATTGGTACTTGAAACAACTAATGGCTTCAAAATGGGTGAAAGGGTCACTCACCTACCATCGGATTCAATGTGGTTACGTTCGCACCATAGAAATTGGCGCACAAAAGCTCTTGATGGATTAGAAAATTTAGATGAAAACGAAGTATCATACACCGGGCCCATGGTTGTTTCAGAAAAAATATTATCTCAAATTAAAGAAAAGCTAATAGATGTTATTGAGGAAATAACTCCCCTGATTAAAGATTCTAAGTCTGAAAAGTTAGCCTGTCTCAATATTGATTTGTTTAAGCTAAACAAGTAATATCTTAAAGAGTGATAGGCCTAAAGAAATAAGCTAAGTTACAAATTTAGATATAGGAGTGTGAAGTTTTATTCACTCATGAGTTGTAAGTAGTGTATGGTTTGGGGATTAATAATGCGCTGCAAATACTTATGAATAAAAAAATTTGTTTTTAAAATTTCAATATGACAACCTAGACTTAAGTAAATCTGTGAAAACTATGGAGCGAGGTTTTTATGTCTGAAGTATTAGTTGTAACAAGTAAAGTAAAAAAATTTATTAAAGAAAAAGGCGATATGAATACATCTGCTGAAACAATTGAGATTCTAAGCAAAGCCATTGAGCAACTTTGTATTAGGGGAATTGATTCTGCAAAAGCGGATGGACGAAAAACAGTAATGGCTCGAGATATAATTATAGATCATATTTAAAAGTTTTGTTTCTTTAACATCTCTTGAAATATATCCCAACTAATAACTTTTACCTCAAGGGAATTGGCTTTCTCTAATTTTGAACCAGCCTCTTCTCCTGCAATGAGGTAATTTAGCTTTTTGCTTACACCCGATAATATTTTACCACCATTTTGTTCTATAATTTCTTCTGCTTCATTTCTTTTAATTGGAAGTGTTCCTGTTATTAAAAAAGTAATTCCATTTAATACAGTTGAACTTGTTTTGACTGTACTCATCTCTTCAATTTTTACTCCCTGCTGAATTAATGATAAAACTTCATTTCGAAATTCTTCTGAGTTTAAAGATTTTAAAATAGATTCAGCTACTTTAGGGCCTATATCTTCAAGTTGAGTTAACTCTTCGATGGACCTTACTTTTAGAAAAGAATTTATGTCCTTAAAATGATTTGCCAAATTTTTAGACGTTTGCTCTCCAACAAATCTAATACCTAAAGAATAGATTAATTTTGTTAAAGTTGTATGTTTACTTTTTTCGATACTCGTCAATATATTTTGAACAGATTTATCACCTTTGCGATCAAGTTGGATTAATTGATCCTTGGTTAACCTATAGAGATCAGAAAACTTTTTTACTAATTCATGATCCACTAATTCTTCAATGAGTTTGTCACCAACTTTATCAATATTCATTGCTTTACGACTTGCAAAGTGTTTTAAGGATTCTTTTAAAACTGATGAACAAAACATATTCAAACAACGATATGCAACTTCATCCACAGACTTATCCACAGACCTTCCACAGGAAGGGCATTTTTTTGGCATGTGAAATTGAGTTGTGTTTTGAGGTCTTTTTTCAAAAATAACTTCTACAATTTCTGGTATTACATCCCCTGCTCTTTGTACCCACACGTGATCGCCAATCCGAATATCTTTACGATGAATTTCCTCTTCATTGTGGAGAGTTGCATTTGTAATTGTTACACCAGAAACTTTGACTGGTATCATTTGTGCGACAGGAGTAAGTACACCAGTTCTCCCAACTTGAACGAAAATATTTTCAATTGTTGTTTGAGCCCTTTCTGGTGGGTACTTTGCAGCAGTAGCCCATCTCGGGTTTCTCGCAACCATACCTAAATCATCCTGAAGTTTTTTTGAGTCAACTTTGATAACCACACCATCTATTTCAAAAGGAAGTTCATGGCGAATTTTTAAAATATCTTCGTAACAGACTATGGCTTCATCAATTGTAAGGCATTTTTTTGAAATTGATGGAGGGCTTGTCTGAACCCCCCAGTTTAAAAAATAATTAAAAATATCAGATTGATATTTAATCTCAAGTCCTTCGACTGTTCCAATACCATGGGCAATAAACCTTAGGGGGCGAGAGGCTGAAACTTTGGGATCAAGTTGGCGAATAGTTCCACTCGCCGCATTTCTTGGATTAGCAAAAGTTTGCAAGCCCAACTCATCTTGTTGTTCATTCATGGCAAGAAAATCTTTTTTATAAATTAAGACTTCTCCTCTAATTTCAATTAACTTTGGAACATCACCCTTTAGTCGAAGGGGGATTGATTTTATAGTTTTTAAATTATGGGTAACATCTTCGCCGACTACTCCATCACCTCGAGTAAGGCCTTGCACAAAAATACCATTTTCATAAATTAACTCAATTGCAAGGCCATCATATTTTGGTTCTACAAAGTAAGAGAGTTCATTAATCATAACTTGAGATTGTAAAAACTTTTTAACTCGCACATCAAATTCGACTAATTCTTCTTTAGAATAAGTATTACTTAGCGAAACCATAGGAGATCTGTGTGGAACCTTTTCAAATTTATCTATAGGCCGCCCCCCTACCCTTTGTGTGGGAGAGTCACTGAGATCAAGTTCAGGATTCTCTTGTTCCAACTTTTTCAATTCATCAAAAAGTTTATCGTATTCGTAATCGCTTATGGAAGGCTGATCCAAAACATAATATTTATAGTCGTGTTCAGTAATTTTTTTTTTAAGTTCGTTATGTTGAGATTGTAAATTCTTTAAGCTTGTCATTTTGTATTTAATTAACCAGTCTTTGAATGTCTTTTTTCTTTTATTTTCATTCGTAAGGAATCAGGGCATAATTCAAAACCATTGGGCCAAGCTAGTGCGCCTGATTCAATATAGCACTTTGTAAATAGTCCACCCTTGATAATTTCAGCGGCTAAATTTTTAGGATTTTTAAAAATTAAACTTAAATCAACATTTATGATGAGACCATCTACATATTTAATTTTTATCGTATAAGAGTCTTCATTGATGGAGATTATTTTTTTTATTTTGTTTCCCAAGTTCACTTTGTTACTCCAAACCTTTAATTCGTTTTGGCGATTTCATCGCTACAGCCATATTCCAAGAGGAGTTGAGCTCTATGACATATTTTTTTCGCCACTCCTCTACCAATTTTAATCCACGAGGAGGAAGTTTTCCACTTAGTATTTTACCTGTTTTAATCTCAATGATTACTTCAGAGTCACCATAAGACGCGTGAAAATGAGGAGGATTATGATCATTATGGTAGAGTCTGATGGCAATTCCAAAAAAAACAGAAATTATCGGCATGAATTTATCCTTAAAAGACTAATAAATTTTTACGCTTAATGAAAATCCAAACTGTAGTTTGTATTTTCATAATAACTGCCTATGAAGATATCTGTCAAAAATAATAATTTATTTTTAAATAATTTAATATAAAATCAACCCCATGTTTTTTACTATCATTGCTAGATAATAATAAAGTAGAACTTTCATTTTTAAATAAATATTGAAATAAAAGCAAAAAAGGCAAAAAGCTAAACTATAGCGATATCTGCGTCATATTAAATCCATACATTCCATTTGTATGGACATACTTAATTTGCTAAAACAAAAAATGCGTTTAATTGTAAAAAGGAGAGATAATAATGATTGAAAAATCTGTTATTGAAAATATCGCAAAACTAGCAAGGCTAGAAATTAATTCTGAAAAAGTTGAAGCCTACTCTAAACAACTTTCTGTTGCGATGGAATATTTTGAACAAATAACCAAAGTTAAAACAGATGGAGTAGAGCCAATGGTAACTCCAACCGAAATAGAAGATTTTTGGCGAGAAGATGTTGTTATTCAAAATTTAACAGCAGAAGAAATTGTGCAAAATGCTCCAGATAAAGTTGGAAATTTATTTAGAGTTCCCCCTGTAATCTAATACGCAAGTAAATAAAATATTTTTCAAAACCAAAAGAAAGCTAAAATTCATGGACTTACTTAAAATAAATATTTCTGAACTAGCTAATGCTATCAAAAATAAAAAGATATCATCAGTAGAAGCAACTGAGTTTTTTTTAAAGCGAATTAATACTCATGATAAAAAATTGAATTCATTTATTTCAATAAATGATAAAGCGGTAGAGCAGGCAAAGCTTATCGACGACAAAATATCAAAAGGCGAAAATCTTGGATCAATGGCGGGAGTGCCAATATCCATAAAAGATATGCTATGTACAAAAAATTTGAAGACTACAGCTGGATCAAAAATGCTTTCAAATTTTATTCCTCCATATGATTCAACTGTAGTTGCAAGATTAAAACAAGCAGGAGCCGTAATTCTTGGAAAAACAAACTTAGATGAGTTTGCAATGGGCTCTAGTAATGAAACATCTTTTTATGGACCAGTTAAAAACCCTTGGAATACTGCTTATGTTGCTGGAGGTTCAAGTGGTGGATCAGCATCTGCACAGGCTGCTCGGTTTGGCATGGGAACAATTGGAACAGATACTGGGGGTTCAATTAGACAACCAGCAAGTTTTTGCGGTGTGGTTGGTTTGAAGCCAACCTATGGAAGAGTTAGTAGATACGGAATTGTAGCTTATGCTTCAAGTCTTGATCAAGCGGGTCCAATTACAAATTCAGTTGCTGATGCGGCCCTTATGCTTGAGGTAATTTCTGGTCATGACCAAAACGATGGTACAACTTCACAAAGATCGGTTCCGAATTTTAGTCATTTACTAAATGCATGTGATAGTAAAAATTTACAGTCACTTAAAAATCTAAAAATTGGTGTGATAAAAGAATATATGAAAGGGGGCGGGTTATGTGAAGACACGAACGCAACATTTAATGCTGCCCTTGATGCGGCAAAAAAACTAGGAGCAGAAATTGTTGAAGTCTCAATTGATATGTCAGAGCATGCTGTACCAATGTATTATTTAATTGCTGCGAGCGAAGCTTCTAGTAATTTAGCCAGGTACGATGGTGTTCGCTTTGGGCACAGAGCAAGTTTTGAAAATTTATCAGGAATAGAACTTGATAAATTTTATTCTCGAAATCGTGGTGAAGGTTTTGGTTCAGAAGTACAAAGACGAATCATGATTGGTACATATGCACTCTCAAGTGGTTATTATGATGCTTACTACAACAAAGCCTGCCAAGTTCGTCGATTGCTTACAAATCAGTTTATAAACGCGTTTAAACAATGTGATGTCATTGCAAGTCCAGTTACAGCAACTCCTGCATTTAAAATTGGAGAACGAATTTCTGATCCTTTAAAAATGTATTTAAATGATATTTTCACAACATCTACTAATTTAGCTGGATTGCCCGGAATGAGTGTGCCTTTTGGGTTGAGTAAAGATAAATTACCAATTGGTGTACAATTAACAGCAGGTCATTTCGCAGAAGAAAAAATGTTAAAAGTTGCATCAGCACTAGAAGCAAATACTACAGTTACAGGAGTATTACCACATGACTTCAACTAATAATCAAAATCAAAATACACATATTTTTAATAGTAATTATGAAGCAGTAATCGGTTTAGAAATTCATGCGCAATTAAAAACTCAAAGTAAAATGTTTAGTCCTGATTCTACAAACTTTAATGGAGCAGATAATGAAAATACATCAACAGTAAGCGCAGGAATGCCAGGAGCTTTGCCAGTAATAAATAAAAAAGCTGTTGAATACGCTGTAAAATCAGGTTTAGCACTTAATTGCACGATAAGAAAAAAATCAGTTTTTGCTCGTAAAAATTATTTTTATCCAGATCTACCGAAAGGGTATCAAATTTCACAATATGATTTGCCAACTTGTGAACATGGATCTGTCGAATTTCTAGTAGATGGTGAAATAAAAAAAATATCTATTACTAGAGCGCACATTGAAGAAGATGCTGGTAAATCTACTCACCAAGGAGATTATACTTTAATTAATTTAAATCGAAGTGGGATCCCATTGTTAGAAATTGTTTCGGGACCAGATTTGCGAAGCGGTAAAGATGCAGCGGCATATGCAAGAACCGTAAGACAAATATTACGCTATTTAGATGTATGTGATGGTAATCTAGAAGAAGGGTCTTTACGTTGTGATTGCAATGTCAGTGTTAGAAAAAAGGGAGTAGAAAAGTTTGGCACTAAGGTAGAAATTAAAAATATTAATTCATTTCGTTTTGTTGAAAAAGCTATTGACTACGAAATCGAAAGACAAATTGAAGCTATTGAGCGTGGAGAAAAAATAATTCAAGAAACAAGATTGTATGATCCAGATAAAAACAGAACGTTTGCTATGCGAACCAAAGAAGACGCACAAGACTACAGGTATTTTCCAGATCCAGATATTTTACCTCTTATTTTAAGTGAATCATATATTGATAAAATGAAAGCAGACCTTCCGGAACTGCCTCTAAATAGATTTAAAAGATTTCAAACTCAATACGGATTACCAGAGTATGATGCTGATGTATTAACTGTAGAAAAAGATCTAGCTGATTATTTTGAAATTGTTTGTAAGATTTCACAAAACCCAAAAGCAGCGTCTAATTGGGTAATGACTGAGTTGCTAAGAGAATTAAATCAAGCCGAAAAAATAATCTCTCAATCTCCAATTAAGCCAGAGTATTTAGGGAAAATGATACAATTAATTGATAATGGAACTATTTCTGGAAAAATTGGCAAATCAGTTTTTATTGATATGTGGAAAGAAGGAAAAGAGCCAGAAACAATAATTAATGAAAAAAATCTAGTTCAAATTTCTGATTCTGGATCTGTAGAAAAAATTATTATGGAAGTATTAAATGCCAATCCTTCACAAGTTCAAGAGTACAGAAGTGGTCGTACAAAATTATTTGGATTTTTTGTAGGTCAAATTATGAAGGTTTCAAAAGGACAAGCAAACCCAGATATGGTAAACAAGATCCTCATAGAAAAGCTAAAAGGATAAAATAAAATGAAAGTAGCTTCTCTTGATTTTGGATCGAATACTTTTTTGTGTTTAATTGCTGAGACGGATGGAAAATCTTTTCAGAAAATTTATAGAGACGAATCAAGAGTAGTTAGACTCAGTGAAGGTGTTGCTATAACAGGTTATATAAGTGACTCTGCGCTACAGCGTGCAGAGACCGCAATAATTGAGTTTCGCAAAATTATTGATGAAGAAAATAAAAAAAATAAAATAGATAAAATTTTAGGAGTAACAACGGCTGTTGCGAGGCAGTCAAGTAATTCAGAAGCATTTTATGATTTATTAAAAAAATATAATTTACCCATTCAGTTATTATCAGGTTCAGAAGAGGCTGATATTACTTTTCAAGGCGCTATTTCTGGTATGACAAATAAAAATAATTTATTAGTCATTGATATTGGTGGTGGCTCTACCGAAGTTATATTTGGCAATAATAATATAAAACTTCATGCTCATAGTTTTGATTTTGGAGTGGTGAGACTTAAAGATAAGTTTAATGTTAATAATCCAATCTCACCAGAGCTCATTGTGAAGCTTAAAGATTATATTTCAACTCAAACAAAAGTATTTATGGAATTCATAAATAGTAAGCATATTATCGAAAACATAGTTGCTGTTGCCGGAACACCAACCTCATTAGCTGCTATTGAACTAGGAGGCTATGACCCAGCAAAGGTTGATGGTTATGTGTTTAATTTAGAAAAACTAGAAACATGGTTTACTACCTTGTCTCAATTATCACCGGAACAGATTACTAAAACATATGGGGTTGAATCAGGAAGAGCAGATGTTCTTGCTATTGGAGTACTAATATTAATTGAAATTCTTAAATTAGCAAATGCGGAAAAATTAAAGGTATCAATTAGAGGGGTCAGATACGGAGTTGCTTTATGGATAGCTTAACTCGGTATTTTTATAAAATATTTTTCACCTTTCTTCTTTTAAATATTTTTTTTATAAACGCATTTGGAAGTGATGACATAATTTTTTCAAAGAAAAAAATTAAAGTAAAAAATAAAATTATAATCGTAGAAGTAGCAGATACCGCTGATAAGGCAGAACGCGGCTTAATGTTTAGAAAAAAACTAAATGAAAATGAAGGCATGTTATTTGTTTTTCCCTCTGAAGAATACAGATCTTTTTGGATGAAAAATACTTTTGTTAACTTATCAATTGCATACATTGATAAATCAAAAAAAATAATTAATATTTTAGATATGAAAGCAGTAAAAAGTGAAATGGAATCTAATTTATCTCTCTATCAAAGTCGGTCTCCTGCCCAATTTGCCCTAGAGATGAGACTAGGCTGGTTTGCAAAAAACAATATTAAAGTCGGAGATAAAATCGAATTACTTGACAATAAATAAGTGCTTTTGACTAGAGAAAGTCTTGATTTTGGATTTTCTTGGCTAGCCCTATTGGAATGTCAATCGAAATCTTGTAAATTAACTTTAGGACGAAAAAAAATTCTTCTTAAAGAGGATACGAGTATGACGAGTATGACTAAAAAAATATTAACATTGATATTGTGTTTGTCGACCACAACACTTTTGAATAACTGTTCATCAAAGGGCTCAAGTGAAGATGGTGGTGATGAAGCTAGTGTAGAAAGTTCTTCTGAAGAAGAATCTAGTGAAGAATCTACTGACGCCGCAGCTGAAGAAACAAAATCTGAGGATTCAGATGATGCACAGGCGGCTGAAGATAAAAAAAACGATGAATCAACAAGTGATGATGCCGTAGCGAGTGTAGACACTCCTCCCCCAGCTCCAGCAGAAGAGAAAACTTTAGCTAGCGAAAGCGCTCCTATAACTCCTCCTCCTGCACCAGCGGCTGAAGAAAAAAGACCCGAAGGAATTGATTTAGGTTCTTCATCATTAGCAGCTGCACCTGCACCAGAGCCAGAGCCGGTAGTTAAAAAAGCATCTTCCCCTCCAGCTCCACTTAAAAAAATAAATGAAACTACAGAAACTGTAAGCGGTATTTTGTTAAATACAGTGTATGTTTCTCGAGCTGGAGATACATTTAAAAAAGTAAGTCAAAAAATCTGGGGCACATCAGATCATGTAAAAGAATTAAAATCAGGAAATCCAAGTTTAGCAAAACGTGAATTAAGAGTGGGAGATAAAGTTTATTATAATTCTCCAAAACGCTCTCAAGATTCTTCACGAGTAATTACATATTATGAAGACAACGGGGAAGTTCCTCAAACTTATGTCTCTCAAGATGGTGATACAATTCAAAAAGTTGCAAAAAAATTAATTGGAAATAAAGATTCTTGGAAAGAACTATGGGCAACAAACCCAGTTGAATCAAAAGATGCATTACCAACAGGAACTGAATTAAGATATTGGAAAGTGATGGCTTCAGCAAGTCCTGCTCCTATAGAACCCCCACCACAAACTATGGCCCAAGCAGAGACTCCACCGCCATCGATGGAGCCACCACCACCGCCACCAATGAATGAGCCACCGCCACCTCCACCTCCACCAGAACCACCTATGCCGGTAGCTCAAAATGAGCCACCACCACCACCACCACCAATGAATGAGCCACCACCACCTCCACCGCCACCACCACCATCAGAGCCAACTTCGCAAGAGGCAAATTCTGATCAAGCTGCGGCGTCTCCGGAAGGAGAAGTTGAAGGTGAAGAAGGAGCTGGTGAAAATAACGATATGACAATGTATCTTGCAGTAGGAGGAGGCGTTCTGTTACTGGGAGTAGTGTTGATTATCATGAGAAAACGAAAAGCCTCAGCTTCAACAGAAGACCAAGCCTTTGATGAAAAAACTCATGTAGGATAATAAAGTGAGATAAAAAAATTAAAAACTAAATAAAAATATAAAACTAAGGACCCCGAGCAAATTACTCGGGGTTTTTATTTTCAAAGAAGCAAATCTAGCCAAATCAACCTTACAGACTAGTTTAAAAATTAAATTAGAAATTAAATTAGAAATTATGTTACTGAAGTGTATTGAGGTAAAGGTAACTTACAGTCAAAGGTCTAGTTTTTTTCACCAAGTCCAATTTAATTAATTTGTAAAGATATTTGCTTGTTTTCAACTTTTTCACAATTCATAATTTTTAGGTAAGCAAATATTTTATAAGTTAATTTTATTTTAGAATTAAATAAAAATTTATATTTAAAAGATTAAGTATAATAAATTTTAACATTCAAGGGAGGAATGTAATGAAAAGAGTGAAAACATTAATAAGTCTTTTCGCTGCGGCAACATTTGTATTTGGTTGCTCAAGTAAAAAAAGCAGCAATTCAAGTACGCCAACAGCAACATCAGTAACAATATCTGGGTCTTTGACTGCGGCTGGATCATCGGGTTCATTAAGCCCACTTTCTGCAAAATCAGCTCAAAGAAAAATAATTTATAAAAGTGTAAACAGTGCATTTTCTGTTAGTGATTATAAAATTGCTTGTGCAACTTTCGAAGACACACCAAAGGCTTGCGGTGCTGATGTTGATACTGCTGGAGCTTTTTCACTAACTTGTGATGGTTACAAAGGTGTTCCTTTCGGATGTTTTGTATTTAATAAAACAACATATAAGAATTATCCAATAGTATTTAATGTGGATGCAGAAGGTAAGTCAGATGAGTCTTCTTTAACTTCTTCAACAGGAATTACTGCAAATATTCAATTAGATTTAGAAACTGGAGTGGCTTCTGCTGAAGTAACAAGAGCTGCGGGCGATACAGGTACAGCTGTTGCAATTGATGCTGCTAACTTAGCATTAATAAATGGAACGTATTCGATGGCAGGTGTTGCTTGGACTGATGCTTCAAAAGTTTTAACTGATGAACAAGAACAAGGCTTTGTAGGAATTAAAACTTGGGATGAACAAACTCATCAAGAAGTAACAAGTACTACAGCACAACAAGGTTATGAAGCTGCGACTTCTCAAATGGGTGGTGGCTCAGTGTTTTTCAACACTGTTGCTGATGGTTCAACATTAAGTGCTTGGCCAAGTGCTGAAGCATACGCTTCATGTGGAAGCAAAGAAACTGGTTTCACTTGGCAAGTTTCAGATGGATCTACAAATCAATCTTTTGCATTTACTGGAGCAACTTCTTCTGCGCTATTATCAAGTATTTCAACAGGTTTAGATCAAGCTATTACAACTTGGATGCCTTTTTTAAATGAGATCGGTGGAAATAATAATTCTATTACTCCTGTAGTTGCTTGCAAATATGCAGCTAACTTAGATTGGCAATTCTGGAATAATTCACCAGAGCAAATTTCAGCATGTTCTGATGATAACAACTGTAGTAGCCTTTCAAGAGGTGATACTTTTGGTGCGTTAATGAATTATAAATATCAAAAATTATACTCTGGTGCAGCAGGCACAGATGCAATTTTAGGAACTTATGATTTTAGTGCTAATATTATCAATACTGGAAGCTTAAAATATGGTTATATGAGTGGTTGGGATTCAGCAAACAATATGCCAACTTATACAGAAATTTCTCCAACAATTACAGATATCAGCCAATATAAAGTTGATCTTGGTGGTTGTATCCAATGGAGTAAAGATGGAACTCCTCCAACAATAGTTGCTCCTGGTGATTACATCACAAGATATATGTGGGAAAATGGTACAGCATCTGAATTTAAAGAAAAATGTAACTGGAGTGAATTTAGATATTTATACCCAGATTCTAGTGGAAATTTTGCATTTAATGGTTCTAATTACAGAGAAATCCAATTTTACATCGTTGATAACTCTGTTGAAAAACAAGTTTGGAATAAAGTTTGTCAAATTACTATGGACGACAGTAACGGTGGAACAACTGATCCTGTGATGTATCAAATGGTACCAGCTGATATGAGTAACGGAAACATCGCAACTGATGTAACAAACAGAATGAATGGTGGTTCTGCAGAAGATATGAAAGGTCGTAAATACGGAGTTATGTACCGTCTTATTGGAGAGCAAGACCATGGCGGTGGTGGAAGTCAAGATTTCTACTATTGTGATCGTTTCTCAGGTCAATGCGGACAACTTTCTGCAAGTATAATTTTAGCGGGTTCAGGTACACAACAAACTTGGAACGGTCCAGTTACTCTTTCAAATGCAGATGTTTGGGATGCAATCGGAAAAGTTTTCGATAATGCGCATGATGAATGGCAATTGGGAAGTTTGTTATCAACAGTAATGATCGCTATGGGTAATGATGTTTATGATGCAAGAAGCGGAAACCCAGGTGGAAACGTAGCTGGTGATCATACAAGTTGGAAAGATTTAAATAACAACGGAAAACCCGATATCATTGATACTCTTCAAACAAACAGTTGTTTACCTAAGTTTCAAGTTACAAGAATTTGTGCTGAAGGTGGAACTTGTGATATGAAAGTAATTTGTACAAATGTCGCTGCTGCAAATGGAGGTTGTGATGATCCAGAACCTTCAAACAGAATGGCAAAAATGAAAGTAACTGCTTTCGGATCTGGAAAATATCAATTCTCTCAATTTGATGAGAGATACGAAGTGTTCTATGATCCATCTACAAGCACAAGTAAATCTTGTACACGTGGTGAAATGATGAAAATTAGCAATATTACTCCATTGGCTGGCACAGTTGCAGCTGGTAGTGTGTTAAGATTGCAATTTGATCGAATGGAATCAAAAGTATGTGATGGTGAAACAGCTGATCCAGATGTTATGCCGCCAATGTTCTTTGATTTTACAAAACAATAATTTGATTTTTAAGTTTTAATTCTTTAGCAATTGAGAATTAATAACAAAATAAATTATAAAAAATAAAAATAAGAGAGGTTAGACTCTCTTATTTTTTTAAAGTTTAGATTAAAATTAAATTGCATAAGTGAGATGAGATTAGTTAAAAATATATTATGAGGTGAATAAATGAAAAAAAATATTTTAACAATTTCAATTATTTTATTTTCTATTGGAGTAGGATACTTTAGTTTTCAAAAAATATACATTATCCCCTTGAGTGCTGCAGAGGCACAAGTCATAGATTTAATTAAAAATGAAAAATATCAAGAGGCAAAAGATTTGGTTCAAAAAATAAGATTAAACAATGACAAACAAGATGAATTAGCGCAAAATGCCCAGAAAAATTATTTAAATGCACTAATTAATTTTAAAACCATTGAGGCAAGCACTGACTTCCCTAAGCAGATTGAAGCAGTTCAATTTTTAAATTTTATTCGTGGACAACTAAGTAATGCGATTCTAGACTTACGCCAATCCAAAGCAGATCAAAAAACAAAAGATTTAATAAAATCAAATGTGGATAAATTGTTTGGTGAAGTTTACAAATTTCAAAACGAAAAACTTCAAAAAGAAACTGCTGCCTTTCATAACTATCAAAGAGCCGAGTCCCAATCTCAACATGAAAACCGAAAATTCATATTTGGAAACCCCTTTAAAACAAAAAAATAATGATATACAACCAAAGCTACATAAGAAGTATTTTACTTTAATATACAAAAAAAGTATAATTTGGGCTTAAAAAGATTTCGTCTTTTTTAATTTTTAAAACTCCAGAGAGTTTTCGACCTAATTTTGAGCTTTTTGAATTTAAAGCAACAACAGTATCTGGATAAAGCTGTTGATAATAGTTATTTAATAATATATCCGGATTAATTTCAAAAAACTTAGAAGGTTGCATTCCAGAAAGTTTTACCAATTGTTTTAACTCAGTGTCTTCTTTTAAGCGATACGCTTTGATAGGTAATGTGTCAGACTGCTTAATATCAGTAAATAGCTCTCTAAAATATTCATCTGCATGAAGAGCTGCTAAAAAAGCCGCCTCAACATCTCCATCAAAAGTTAACCATTCTTTATTTAAAATTGATTTTTCAGTTTCAACTTCGTCTAAGTTTTTAATTAGAACAGATAAAATTTGAGCAACTTTAATAGGTGATAGATTTTCATTTATACTTGAGCTTAATGTTAGAAATTTTTCGTTCACTGACTTGTTAATAAGTGGGACTAAATTTTTTTGTAAATCACTTCTTGTCAAAAAGTTTTTCTTTAAGTAGGGCTTATTTTTTAACAATGGAGAAATTAAAAAAAGCCGAGTCCACTCTAAATTAACTTTATTTTTAGAAAATATAAACTCAATGGTTTTCATAAATTTTGAATAATAAATTATTTTATCTACAAATGAATTTTTTAATCCATATGTGTAATCAATATATTTTACAGAATCTTTGACCCTTTCAATTTCAAAACTAAATGCATCTTCATAAAGTGAATATAAATGCATTTGCTCCTGTGTTTCTAACTTTGATTTGTCTTCATGATTATTTTTATCAAATCCTTCTACCATTTCCTTAACTGTATATTTAATCTTATCAATTCTAAACTTAAGTTCCTCTTGGGTTAGCTCATGCTTAATTTCCTTTGTTGAAACAACGTCATAGATTAACCAAGGATATTTTTTGTTATAAATAACAATTTGGTCCTCAGTGTATTTAGTGTAAAGATCAAACCAAAAAGCAACCGACTTTTCTTTGCCCTCAGGAATCTGAAAATCGCTCGAAATTTTATTTTCAGCATCATCTAAAATAAATCCCTTACTTAAATCAATTTCTTCAAAGCTAACTTTTAGTTTTGCAACATTTGAAGAAGAATTAGCTGCCCCATCTAATACATTCGCCGCCCCGGCTTTTGGAACTGATATCTCAACTGTTCTAGGAGGTTCGTGCAGTTTATATTTTTCAGCAGCATTTAAAGTTTTAAGTGAATCAGAACCAGTTAAATAAACAACTGACATTGCAACTAAAGCTGTCGTACTTAAAAAAAATTTAGCACCAAGAGTAAGTTTTCCAGCTTTTTTAGAAAACGAACGTAACTTCATATCACGTAATAAGTTCAATTTTATAGCCACTCTTTGCCTCTCAAAATCAATTAAAAGCCTATTTAATAACTTCATTTTTATAAAACAGGCCAAAACGATATTAAGAGCAAACAAGGTGCCAATTATACTATATCTAGATAATTTTCCTTTTCATTGTCGCGAACAACTTTAATTGAGTGATTAATTTGATTGAGTTGAGATTCAAGTAAGCAACATTGATCAATCAAATCATTGAGTTCGTTATTAGAAATTTGCAGACTATTTTTATTCAATACAATATTAGAGATTGTTTCAGATGAATTAGTAACACCTTTGCCATCACCCTCAATTTCACCCTTAACCTCAATCTCATACTTGAGTTCACTTTGAAGATGCTCGATTCTTGATTTTATTTGTTCTAATTGTTTGTGAATAAGATGTCTTGATTGACTAAATAATTTTAAATTTTCTGCGGGGTCATCTTCCGCCATATTAATTCCTTTATTTAAATAAATGCCAATGATTAAGTCTGATTGCTCCGCAATTGTATGCTAGACAAAATCATGCGCCGTTATTTTCTTGTTTGTTTGAGGCGATTTTCTATCACCCCGTATAAACCGAACTACCGAATTTATATTTTAGAGTCTTCAAAACTAAAATACAAAATCAAATAGACTAGCAGGGAAATTCCCGCGCTTGCTATTAAGCTGAGAACTGCTAGCAATCTGACAAGTCCTATTTCTATATTAAACTTTTTTGCTATTATTGTGCAAACCCCAAGTACTTGTTTATTAAGCGACTTGTCGAATTTATCTTTATTGGGCAAGCTAATTCCTAGAATTAAATAAAATCCAAGGCCTACAAAAAAATAAAAAAACGATAAAATCCAAAGTACTCTTAATAAGTTAGGTTTAATATTAAAGCTTTCACCAAGCCCCTGACAAATACCTAAAAAGATACCGTTTTTAGGCGAGCGATACAGTTGAACTTGTGTAAAATGTTCAGAAGTTTTAGTTTTAGTATAGTTTTGATAGCAATCAAAATTCACTTTTTCATTTGAAAACCTACTCCAGTTAAGTTTTCCAGTTATTAAAAAATCAGGACCCAAGGACTGATATTTTACATTGTCTAGCCCCAATCTTTGTGAAAGTTTTTGAATGATAAATGTTTCTGACCAAACACGACCTTCACCCCCTCCAATTATAATAGGGGCAACAAAATTATAAAATCTCTGACCAATTTTTTGATTTAAAAAAGCAGAAAGGGTATTGGCTCCACCTTCTACTAGAATAGATTTAAACCCCAAATCCCATGCTTTTTTCACAACAAACTGTAAATCAAATTGCTGATGGGTTGTTGCAAAATTTTGAATTGCTAATTTCGGGCACTCAACAACTTGAAATGGTAAGTTGTTCAAACCTTCAAATTTATTATAATCTTTAAGAACAAAAATAAAAATACTTTTATCATTATGGTATTGGATAACAGAACTGGTTTTCAAAAACGTGAGAGCTTTTCCGAAGGGATCTAATATAAAAACTGTATTATGTTTTTTATCAAATAGAGGGTGTCGAATATTTAGTGAAGGGTTGTCTGTTAGTAAAGTATTTACCCCGATTAAAATTACATCATGGGTAGCTCTTAAAAAATGAGCGAATTGGCGAGATTCTTCTCCTGTTATCCACTTACTTTCGCCAGACTTTAGTCCAAGCATTCCATCAAGAGAAGTTGCAACTTTTAAAGATACAAATGGGAGTTGATTTTTTTGATTAAACAAAAAAACTTCACACAACTCATCTAATTCAACATCAAGGCTTTTTGAGATTTCAGAAAATGGGATTACTTTTATTTCTGCAGAAGCTAGTTTTTGTAATCCCTTACCTGATACAAGGGGGTTTGGATCTGCAATTCCATAGATTACTTCACCCACACCTGCAGAACAAAGCATGTCTGCGCAAGGCGGGGTCTTTCCATAATGAGAACAGGGTTCAAGGGTTACAAAAACTCTTGAGCCCTTAAGTTCCTCTGGAGTTAACTCAGAAACAGCATTTACTTCTGCATGGGCCCCCCCATATATTTGGTGATAGCCAGAACTTAAAAATTCATTTTTTGAATTTAATATAACACACCCAACTGGCGGATTAGGACTAACAAATCCAGCACCTCTGCGAGCAACTTCAATTGCCATCTGCATGGCTTCAATATCTGTCATTTTAGTAAGTTTAATTTTCATAAGTTATTTTTGCCATGATTTCCAATATTCATTAACTTCAAGTGGGTTCATATTTGAATCTATGTTAAGAGGATTCCAGGTATCAACCATCACAGCATACTCTTGAGTATGGGTTTGCGACTTTACTTTTTCCATTGCTTTTGGGTGAGGACCATGTGGAAAACCGGCTGGGTGGAAAGATAAACACCCTGGATGTAAATTATCACGGCTGAAAAAATCTCCGTCATGATAAAAAATCACCTCATCATAATCAATGTTTTGATGGTAGAATGGAACTTTTAGTGCGTCGGCATCACTTTCTAGTGGGCGAGGCAAAAAAGTACATATAACAAAATTATGACTTACAAATGTACAGTGTGCACTTGGAGGCAAGTGAACTCTGGCAGACAACATTGGCATCATATCATCAACATGAATAGTTGTGGGAAAATAATCACCCTTCCAACCTAATACATCTGTATAAACACAATCTTCGTATTTAAATTGAGTTATTAAGTCATTCCGCTTTACATGAATTTCACAATAAATATTTTTATGAGCCTTTAACCAATTTGTTTGTTCTTCTAGGTTTGGAATTTTAAAAGCTTGAGTATCATAAAACGCATTTCTGCCAACCATGCCACGATCTGGTTCGCGGTAAGAACCAGTTCGAGACTCAACAATAAAAAAGTGAGAATCATTTTGTGGAACAATGTTATGATGTACACATTTAGGTATTAAAATATATGTACCTTTATTGTACTTCAACATTCCATATTCTGTTAAGACAACGCCTTCACCTTTATGGCAGAAGTACAAAGTTTCACCGTCGGCGTTCCGATAGGAGTGAGACTTAGAGGCTGTTGTTGGGGTAATAAGAAAATTATACATTGCCACATCATTGTTATACATTAAGCGAATCCAATCGCTTTTAACCTGAGGTTTATTTAGTTTTACTAAGTCATATAAGTGTGGTCTTAATGGACCTTCAATTTGAGTCCATCTTGTGCTCGGTTTAGATTTTATTAAATGAGATACCGGGCCCGAAAACCCTTTGCGTCCCTGTTCTTCCTCGAAGCAACCGTCAGGGATGCCTTTATGACCTTGAGTTGTATGAAGCCCTTGAGTATGATGAAACATAATTCCTCCCACAGATTTTTTTAAAAGTAAAGTGGTCGACGCCTCTTAAGTCAATCAAATATCTTAAATTAAAAACACAATTTGGGCATTTTATCCCTTAAGTTAGCTAATAAATAGCCCTTGCTTATTTTTATGATGCTGATGAAATATAAATATTCGAGATTAAATATTGTGAAAGGCTGACGGGATGAAGAAAAAAGTTTATGTAAACAGAACCTTAAATTTAAAGAGAATAAAGTATATTGGATTAGATATGGATCATACTCTAATTAAGTATAATTCTGAAGCATTTGAACAACTCTCCCACTCGATTATGGTGACTAAATTAGTTAGTTCCAGAGGATACCCTGAAATTGTTAAAGATCTTAAATTTCATTTTGATAAAGCAATTCGCGGATTAGTAATTGATCGAAAAAAAGGAAATTTAATAAAAGTAAATAGACATTGTTCTATTAAAGCAAGCTTTCACGGAACCCAAGCAATTGATTTTAAAACTCAACAAAAAATGTATAAATCAACTTATATTGATTTGGGTGATTCAGATTATATGGCTGTAGACACCACATTTTCAATTTCATTGGCAATATTATATGCTCAGCTTGTAGATTTGAAGAACCATAATCCTACACTAAAATTTCCAGATTATGCAATTATGGCAGATGATGTACTTGCGGTTTTGGACGAGAGTCATCGTGATGGGTCACTAAAGATTGAAGTCAAAAATAACTTAAGTAAATATATTGTAAAAGACGGAAAAGTTGTAACTGATTTAGAAAAATATAAAAAGCACGGAAAAAAAATTTTTATTTTAACAAATTCAGATTTTTATTACTCAAAACTACTTTTAGACTATGCAATAAATCCATTCTTAAAAGACCATCAAAGTTGGGAAAATTTATTTGAGTTAGTAATTACTTTTGCACAAAAACCAAAATTTTTCTTTAGTGATTATAAGTTTTTACAAATTGATCCCAAAACAGGACTAATGTCGAATTTTGATAGCAAATTAATTCCAGGTATTTACCAAGGTGGCAATGCGACTAAGTTTACAACTGACCTCGGTGTTCAGGGGGATGAGATACTCTATGTTGGCGATCATATTTATGGAGATATTTTGCGTTTAAAAAAAGACTGTAACTGGCGAACAGCAATGGTTATCGAGGAATTAGATACTGAAATGAAAAGTGATTTGAGAGCTCAAACAATTAATGATGAAATTGAATTATTAATGAAGAAAAAAGAACCTTACGAAGATGAGCTAACTGAGATTGTAACTTTAAAAATTGAATCAGGCTCTAGCGTGGATGAAACAAAAATAAATGAGTTGCAAAAATTAATTAACGACATTGACGGGCAAATTAGCAACTTAATAAAAAAACAAAACTCATTATACAATCCAACCTGGGGTCAGTTAATGAGAGCCGGCAACGAAGAAAGTTATTTTGCCTATCAAGTCGATAGATATGCTTGCGTTTACATGACAAAATTGGGAGATTTATTGGAATTATCACCAAGATCGTATTTTCGCGCACCGCGTAGGCTTTTAGCTCATGAACTCAATGAATAAGTCATTGACAGCACTGAAGCATGGTGGCAAATACCTTTCCTTGTGCTGATGTTTTTGGAGGTATCAATGTACGCAATTATTCGTGCAGGTGGCAAACAATATAAAGTTCAACCGGGCGACGTTGTTCGTGTAGAAAAATTAGATCAACAATTAGGTGCTGAGTTTGATTTAACTGAGGTTTTAATTCTTGGTGGAGATAAAACTCTTCTAGGGCAACCACTAGTTCAAAATGCTAAAGTAACTGTTGTTGTTACTAAGCAAGCAAGAGCGCCTAAAGTTATTGTTTTCAAAAAAAGAAGAAGACAAGGTTATCGTAAAACCCAAGGTCATAGACAATATTTTACTGAGTTATTTGTTAAATCAATTACATCTCCAGATGGAGTAGTAACAAAAACAGAAGCTCAACCAAAAGTAGTTGATATTGTTGCTGAGAGAGCAAATAAAATTATTGAGAGAACTAAACCAACTCGCAAAGAAAAAATCTTAGCGGCTAAATCTGGTTCTGAAACTGAAGTTAAAAAAGCGACAGTTGCTAAAAAAACAAAAAAAGTAGCAAAAGCTGCGGCTCCTAAAAAAGCTAAAACAGCTCTTGCATCAAAGGCTGCTAAAGCAACCAAAAAAGTAGCAACCAAAAAAGTAGCAAAATCTAAAGATTAGTTTTTTAATATGAAACTGTAAAGTTTAGATTTATGTTGCTCGTAATTAGAGCGGTTTATTATCGCTCTAATTTTAAACAAAAAATACTTATGTTTGTGTCTAGAGAAATTTCTTGCCACAGCGAACGTAGTACAAAAGATTAATTAAATTTTAAATGGAGTAAACAATGGCATCGAAGAAAGCTGGCGGTAGTACCAAGAACGGTCGTGATTCCCACGGCCAAAGATTAGGTGTTAAAAGATTTGGCGGAGAAAATGTACTTCCTGGAACAATTATAGTTCGTCAAAGAGGAACCCAATTTTTAACAGGTAATAATGTTAAAATCGGAAGAGATTTTACAATTTATTCTGCTATCGAAGGAAAAGTTAAATTTGAAAGATTCACTAAACAAAAATTTAAAATCAGCGTATATCCTGCTGCTTAATTTTTTAAATATAGATTTTTCAAATTAATAAATTATTTTCATTTAAAAGGGAGCTTCTTTGCAAAGGGCTCCCTTTTTGTTTATAATCAGTATCGCCAGCCTGATTATCTTACTACATTTTAATTTTCCAAGACTAAAAAAATATAAATACGAGAGAAACATAAAATATGAAATTTGTTGATGAAGTAAAAATCAAAGTAGCCTCTGGAAAAGGAGGCCCTGGTGCGGTTAGCTTTAGACGAGAAGCAATGGTTGCTCGTGGTGGACCAGATGGCGGAGATGGGGGACGTGGTGGAGATGTTGTTTTTAAAATTGCTCCTCATCTTAATTCACTTATGGATTTTAGAGTTGCCAAAACATATTCTGCAAAAAATGGTCAACAAGGATCTGGCTCAAACATGTTTGGCGCAGATGGTGATGATTTAGTTTTAAAAGTTCCACGAGGGACATTAGTGCGAAATAGTGAAACTGGAGAAGTTATTGTGGACATGACTGGAGTTGATGATTTCAAAATTCTAAAGGGTGGCAGAGGGGGAAAGGGAAATACTTTTTTTAAAACGAGTATAAACCAAGCGCCTGAACATGCCCAACCTGGAGAATCAGGACAAGATTTAGAATTAATTTTAGAATTAAAATTAATTGCAGATGTCGGAATAATTGGTTTTCCTAATGCGGGTAAATCTACTTTAATCTCTCGCATATCAGCTGCTCGGCCAAAAATCGCAGATTACCCTTTTACAACATTAGTCCCTAATCTTGGGGTTGTTAAAGTTGGTGATTATCATTCATTTGTGGTTGCTGATATTCCTGGTTTAATAGAGGGTGCAAGTAAGGGTACAGGACTTGGTATTCAATTTTTAAAACACATCGAACGAACAAATTTATTTTTACATGTGGTAGATGTGTCTGGTCACTCCGGTCGTGACCCAATATCTGATTTTGAAATTATCAATAATGAATTAAAACAATATGACGAATTAAATAAAGATAAAGAAGATTTTTATCCGTTAAGCACTAGAAACCAAATTGTTGTTTTAAACAAAATTGATATTTTAAGTGAGCAAGAAAAACAAAGTTGGATGAGAAAATTTAAAAAACTTACTTTTAATGAGCCAATTTTAATATCGGCTGCAACTGGCTTGGGCACAAAAGAATTAGTGCAAATTGTGAGTGGCTTAATTTTGAATAAACCATTATAATAACTGCTTATGAATATGTCTGATATAATCGGCGCAAGCTGATCAGACTTAATCATGAGCAGTTATTATGAAAATACAAACTTTAGTTTGGATTTTCATAATACGGGATGATTGAAAATCGCCCCAAACAAAAAGGAAAATAACTGCTTATGAATATGTCTGATATAATCGGCGCAAGCTGATCAGACTTAATCATGAGCAGTTATTTTATTAATTTAAAAATAATAAATGAATAAAAAAATTTAAAACTCGATGGATGTATAAAATATGGAACAAATTAATAAACAAAATAAAATTGGAATTTTTGGAGGAAGCTTTAATCCACCACATTTAGGACACATTAATGCCGCAACAACTGTTTTAAAAAAATTGGGATTAGATGAAGTAATAATTATTCCAGCGTTTCAAAATCCGTTAAAAAGCCCGGTTGAGGGAGCTTCTCCAGAAGATAGATTAGAAATGACTAAACTGGCATTTGAAAGTTATGGCACAAGCTTTACTGTTGATGATAGAGAGATATTAAAAAAAGGTAAAAGTTATACGATTGAAACCATCAACGAATTAAAATCTGAAAACCCAGAACATAGCTATCATCTAATTGTTGGGATGGATACATTTGAATCGATTGGTTTGTGGAAGGATTATGAAAAAATATTAGAAAATGTTAATCTTGTTGTAGTCACTCGACCAGGAAGTCAAATTCCCAATGGAATTGATGAATTACCCGAAAAAATTAAGTCATTAGTTGCAATCTATGATTTTAACACAGTCGACTTAAATACTGGAAAAAGTATTCAATTTATTAATCTAAATGATATTGAAGTTTCTGGATCAGACTTAAGAAAAAAAATCCGATCTGAGAGAAATACGGAGAAGTTTTTACCACTAGCTGTTGAAAAATATATTAATGATAAAAATCTATATAGAGCTTTAAAAACAAAGCTTGGTGATTTTGATAAATTTACCCAGTTTTGTAAAAACTTTTTAGACAGTAAAAAATCAATCAATACAAAAGTTTTTAATCTCAGTGAAATTCAAGCTCCATCGGAGTATGCTATCATAACTTCAGGTACAAGTACTCGGCATGCAGTTTCTTTAGCAGAAAATCTAGTTCAAGCCGTTAAAGATGAATATGGCGTTTATCCTCAAGGAATAGAAGGCGTTCAAGAAGGAAGATGGGTTTTGGTGGATTACGGTTCACTCATTGTGCATGTATTTTATGATTTTGTTCGTCAAGAGTATCAATTGGAAAAATTATGGAAAGCGGGAAAAGAATTAATCTAAGCTTTTTTTCTTCGAATTAAATTTGCTTCTTCGGCAGCTTTTAATTCATATTCATCAATTTTATTGTTTAAATAATTTTGCGCTGAATATTTTTTTGCCTCTTGAACTTCATTTTTTTTCATGTGCATTTGACTGATGCCCTTTGATTTAAGTCTACCTTTTTGATTTCCAAAAAAGGTAGAGCCTTTAGGAGTGTATAAAATATATTTATTATTAGTGGGCAAGTAGATATAGACATCAAACATCACTTCTATATCACCCTCAAGATCATCAATATTTATTGACACCATATCTTCTTTTACTGATTCAGATATTTCGGGACCAGTTTTTTGCGTCGGGAAAAAGGCCATTGCAACTTCATCACCATTATGAACAGATTTCTTTAAAAATTCGGCCTGCTCCAATGCCCAGCCTTCAAACTCAACTGGTTTAATTTTAATTTCAAGAGCGTCTTCATCATCAACACTCTCGCCTTGTTTTTTTAAAAAATCAAAAAGTCTTTGTTGAATGTTTTTCATGAAGTCATCATCAAATCTTCTGTTTTTTCCAAGTGCCGCAATCAAGTACCCTTGAAATCGAGTAGAATCTATAACAATGCAAAGACAATTTTGATTTATAGAAACTTTTTCCGTAGGTTCACTTACATTTTTTTTAGTTGATTTGACAGAAGCTGAATCGAGGGCATGTTGAGTTCCTTTTACTATAATCGATTCAGAGTTCATTTTAGATTTAGAGCTGAATTTTAAAGTCGATGAATTTGATATTTTGCTTTCATTATCTAAATTTCTATCACCATCAGATACATGATTATTTTTAGTTCCTGGTTTTTTTAACAGAAAATGAGAGCGCTTAGATTCATCTAAATTCATATTTGGCTTTTTTGAGCTTGAATTTATTTTAGCTTCTTGTTCATTGCGCATTCTTTCTTCATATTCCGCAAAAGATTCTCCAGAATTTGGATCGTGAGAAGAGTTACTATTGTCTTGAGAAATAGCACTATTTCCCGAGATATTAGAGTTATTTTGATTTATTCCATGGTGATAATTATTATTATTAGTTCTATTTATATGGGAGTTATTTATTGCAGATGAATTATTTACATCATTTGAAAAACCTGAAAGGGCCGCTAAATTTTCATTTTTTATACCTTGCTCTTCATTGCCTTGCAAAGCTGAAAATTCATTTTGATCGTTACTTATATTACTATCGCTCATCGCAAAGTTTGATCCCTGGCGATGAGTTTCACTTGATCCTGATGGCATATAAGCAGGTCCAGATTGAGAGCCTGAAGAACTATTTCCACTGCCATTATTTGTTGGAATATATGTTTGCCCCCTTGGGCCTGTAGTATCTTTTGAATTCGTAAAAATTGTGTTTGGAGTTTTTTCTCCAGATTTATTAAATATGATTGGACCTGATTCTGAAGATTCGCTATTTGTTGAAAGTAATGCTGCTCCATCTTCATTTTCATTTTCACTGGCTGAAGACATAAATTGTGATAATGATTTTCGCGCATCTTCACTGCTAAGAGGTTTGGTAACAGAATAAGATCCTATATCTTCGGTAGACAAACGTGATTGCTGTTCTTTTCTTTGGAGTTCATCTTTTTCAAATTTAAATATTGCTCGCTCAATTGCAGGACCACTTACTGGGGGTAAAATTTGAGCCTTAATCCCAAACTCTTGCATTAAACTCATGTTCAGAGCGCTTGCAATGTCGACATAAACAAGAGTTTTTACTGTAAATGCAGAAGCTAAAACTTTAGGAAGTTGTTTAACTTTTTTATGAGGATGATTTGCACAGATAAGAAAATATTCAGGATTTTTAGTTAATATTGTTGTGATTGCATCTTTAAGTGAAACCGAAGATGTTACTTCCCAATCACGGGCACGCAAAAAATTTTCAGCAGCTTGAAGTGTCATCGGATTAGACTTCAAAATAAAGATACTTTTTCGAATACCAGTTGCTTGATCACTACTCATTACTTAATAGTAGTTTTTTGAATTGTAAATTGCAATCCAACCAAAGGCTATTTTACTTTTAGTCCAGCATTGAAAAAAAGTTTAATTGCTTAGGTTGTCTGGTTATCTGAGGAAATTTGATTTCTTGTTTCCCATTTAGGGTCAGCAAATTGGCTAATGGTATAGTAGATGTAGGTCCTACTAGTTTATTTACAAGATGAATAAATAGTTTACCACAATATGTAGCGTCTTCTTCAGCTCTATGGAAATCTCCGGATTCAATTTTTAAATGTTGTACTAATGTGCCCAATTTATAATTCGGCAAACCAGGTAAAACCTTTCTTGAGATAGCTAAAGTATCTATAACATGTCCACGCGGTGCTTTCGATTCGAATTTTTTAATTGCAGATGAAAAAAACTGAACATCAAAGGGAGCATTATGCGCAACCATAATGTCATCACCACAAAAATCTGCAAAAGAATCCAATAGAGTTTGAATTGTAGGTTTTCCTTTAACCATGTCATCTGTAATACCATTTACGTGGCTTGCGCCTGGGGGTATAGGTCTTTGAGGATCCACAAGAGTTGAAAAAACAGACTCAACTTGGCCATCTAAAAAACGAACGGCACCTATTTCCACAATACTATCAACACCTGGTACTGTTCCAGTTGTTTCAACGTCAAAAGCTATAAATTTCATATTGATCCTCGTTTACTTAGTAGGGATTTTGATCATATACTTAAAAATTAAAAGTAAATCAAACAGACGATAACAAAAGCAATGTGTCAGTTCTTTGCTTAAGAACTAGAGGATTAAATTAAATAGCGTCGAATAAAATCATAAAACTTTTGTTTTGTATATATAAAAAATTTTTGGAATTTGGAAAATTGTGTGAAATCAAAAACTTATTTATCGATAAATGAAAAAAAAATTGAAGTTGATACAGAGAAATCAATTTTAGAAAATGCTCTATTACATAAAATTAAAATAAATCATAGCTGTGGGCAAATGGGAACCTGCGGAACATGCCGAGTTGAAGTATTAAATTTTGATGAACAGATAATTCAAAATCTACTTGCTCCCAGAAATGAAATCGAAAATGAAATGGCAAATGATCGAGGGTTTAATGATAATGAAAGACTATCATGTCAAACATATCCTGTTGCAGATTTAAAAATAAAGACTAGTGATCATAGTTAAGTCTCAAAAAAACGCACAATTGAAAAGAATTAATTATGTTGAGTTAATTTTCGAATTGTTTGTTGAATTACAGCTTCTAAGATTCTAACTTCTTTGGTCGTAGGAATATTTTGGAGCATTAATCTTTTTAAAACGGTATAAGCATTGACTTTGTTATGTGTATTTAAATCAAAGCCTAGAGTTTCTAGCCACAATTTAATTGATTGATCTGGTAAAAGATTTGATTGACCAGGAGAGGTGGCTTTTAATTTTTCTTTTAAATCGCGAGGGCGGTTTTGTCCATCGAGTGTAGTTCTTGTGCCGCCAAGAGTGTCTCTTAAAATAAAAAGAGTAAGGAGGACAGCTTGTGATAAGTTTAAACTCCAATTTTCACCGTAAGTGGGCAGAGAACAACAGTAATGACAATTTTGAATATCTTCTTGAGATAGGCCACTATCTTCAGTCCCAAAAAATAAATAGATAATATTAGGAGTTTGAAATTCTTCCACTTCTTTAATTACAGATTGATCATTAGTTAAATTTACTAGTTTATTTTTTAAAGTTTCTAATGTTGATTTAAAATCATAAACTTTGCGAGCCCGTCCGTCCCTGGCGGTCATTGCTATTCTGATGCCATTAGGTTCATTTTGATAAAACTCTTCTAAATTTTTATATTCTAATCTGTTCTCTAGAGGACGCTGTCCGCTTGCAGCAGCTTGATGAGTGGCAAAATCGATTTCACAATTTTTGTTGACGAGAATTAATTGAGCTGCACCCATATTTGTCATGGCTCGGGCGGTAGAGCCAATATTCGATGCATAGAGAGTTTTAATGAGTACCACTCTTATTTCATAATTCATAATTTCAATGCCTAATTTACATTATTTTGTGATCGAGCAAATATTTTTCTACAGTGTCCTTAATGCCCACTTCAAGAGGCCATTGTGGGGCACTCATACCTGCTCGATTCCACTTGTTCATATCTGATTGAGTAAAATATTGGTATTGATTTCTAATATTTTCTGGGATTTCAATCCAATTTATTTTTATTGATTTTTGGAGTGCAGAAAATACACCATTTGCTAAATCCAACCAACTTTTGGCAGCTCCGTACCCCATGTTGTAAATACCATTTTCTGGTTTATTAGTCATGAGTTCAAGAATCCATCGAGTTATATCTTTTACGTAAATAAAGTCTCTCAGTTGTTTTCCATCTTCATAATTTGGGTTATGACTTTTAAAAAGTTGAAGAGAGTTGGTTTTTTGTATTTCATGAAAAGCTTTATGAACAACACTGGCTTGAGGGCCTTTAAAATATTCATTTGGACCATAGACGTTGAAAAACTTTAAACCATACCAGTTTTTTGGAGTTAAAGTTTGGTGAAGTGCCCATTGATCAAATAACAATTTTGATTTTCCGTAAAGGTTTAGTGGGGTAAGTAAATCTGGATGGGTTACATCACTAAAACCTTTTTCTCCGGCACCATAGGTGGCGGCACTACTTGCATAAATGTAATTTGCATTATTTTCTTTACACCATGTAAATAATTTTTCTGTATATTTCGTGTTATTTTCGAATAAAAAATCCCAATTTGTTTCTGTAGTTGAAGAGCAAGCGCCCATGTGAATTATCCATTGAATATTTTTTGCTAGTGGTGAAGTTTTTAAAAAATCCCATACTTCATTGGTGAGTAAAAATTGAGTGAATTTTTTATTTTGAAGTAAGTCTGGGCGAGTTTGGTTAGAAATCGTATCAACACAGATTATATCATGAATCCCTTTATTGTTAAGCTCCCAAACAATAGAACTACCTATAAACCCATTTGCTCCTGTTACCATAATCATAAATAAAAACCTCAATATATAGTTTGTGTGTTCTATCTAACAACAAGGTGTTGTCTTTGTCTACGCAGCTGGCGAAATGATTAATGCATCTAAACAATTTCCATATTAGTCGTTAGAGGTATGTTAGGTACTTTAAAAAATTATTTTATGCAAGTCGCTTATTTTGTTAATTAAATCTATTCTTGAAAGTACATTTTTGACAAAGCTCTTCGCAGGCTTTGTTTTTTTTAAAACTTGAAATAATTTTTTGTGCTTTATTAGAGTAAATAATTTCAGACAATTCAGTTTCTAAAACATTGCCGAGATTAATTTTTGCTTCTTTATCAAGGCAACAAGGGACAACAGTACCATCAGACAAAATTCCAATATGTTGTGTGAGTCCATGACAATAACCATCTGTGGATAAGTTTGTGGAATCTAGGGATGGCCATTCAAATCTTGTATCCCAATGGATTCTGATTTTATGAGTAAGACGCCAAGATTTTTTTTCTGTAATAGATAGTTGTTGTGGTAACGAAACAGAAAATTGATTTTCAAAAAATTCAATTATGGATTTAGATTCTGAAGGTATTAAATTGGTTTCAAGTGCGTTCCAAAGTCGGAAGTTTATAAATAAATTTGGATTTAAGGCAGTTATTTTTTGACTAAAATTAACAAGAGATTGAAGATAGTTATCTGGATTTTTATTAGGGAAATTATCAAGAAAACTTTGAATACTAAAATTAATTTGCTTAAGACTTGTTGAATTATTTAAAAATAAATCTTCATAACGAGACAATAACAGACCATTTGTTGTTAGCTGCAGTGGGATTTTTTGATCTGATGCTATTTCGTATAGTTCTTTAAATTGTGGATGAGCTAGGGGCTCGCCCATTAGATGCATTGTAATTTCTTTGGTATGATTTTTAATTCTCTCCAAAATATTTTTAAATGTAGCAGGAGGCATTATTTTTTTATCACGCAAAACCTCTGGGCAAAAAGTACATTGAAGATTACAGATATTACTGACCTCAATATAAATTTTTGGGAAGTATACAGATGATATCGTGCTTAGATTATTTTCATTTATTTTTTGCATCAATTGACCGCTTCTTTTGGCGTGAGTTTAGCAGAGTCTTAAGGGTACTTCAACCTATACTTGTTGCGACTATAGATTAGGTTTTTTAAAAAAGAAATTTTACTATTTAGGCGTAAATAAAGTGACCTTGTTGGCAATCCTTGCAATGAATTATCTCCCAATATTTTTCCAATCCCTGATCGAGTTAGAATATTAGTTATTGTTTATAACAACAAACGTACAGCAAGCCAAATATCAGAAAATACGTTCCTCTAAAAAAGATCAAAAAGGTATTTTAAAATTTACAAAATTAACAATATTAATTTCAATATCCTATTAAGTTTTTTCCAATTATGACGATTAACAATCCAGCGGTTAGACTGAGATTTAATGTTAAAATTTATCATAATGACCTTTCCTTCTTTAGTGTGGGGGAGGTCATCGCCTTTTAAAGCCAACAAGGTCAACACAACCAGGTGCATAACCTAAACCAATATCCAAACTCATTTTAAGCAGTGCTAAAGAAAGATAAAGTTTATAGTTATCCAATAATATTCGGATTTGATTTTTTAAAATGTCGCGGTGCCAGCTTATTTTATCGAGCAATTTATTGAATTTTAGACCGTTTGTAATTTAAATAGATTCAAAGACAATTGAATAACAAAGAGGAGTCTATGAAAAAAATAAAAGTTGCAAATCCTGTTGTAGAATTAGATGGCGATGAAATGACGAGAATCATCTGGAAGATGATTAAGGATAAATATATTCACCCTTATCTTGAACTTGATATAAAGTATTTTGATTTAGGAATGGAGTATCGAGATAAAACTGAAGATAAAGTTACTGTCGATGCTGCAGAAGCTATTAAAAAGTATAATGTTGGAATTAAATGTGCAACGATCACGCCGGATGAAGCGCGTGTAAAAGAATTTAATTTAAAAAAAATGTGGAAATCTCCAAATGGAACTATCAGAAATATTTTAGATGGAACTGTATTTAGAGAGCCAATTATTTGTAAAAATGTTCCACGTTTAGTACCTAACTGGACAGCTCCTATTTGTATTGGTCGTCATGCTTTTGGTGATCAGTATCGAGCAACCGATTTTGTAACAAAAGGCCCTGGAAAATTAACAATTACTTTTCAACCTAAAGATGGATCTACGCCAATTTCTCATGAAGTGTATCAATTTGAAGGCGATGGCGTTGCAATGGCAATGTATAACACTGATGAATCTATTAAGGGTTTTGCACGTTCATGTTTCAATATTGCACTTTCAAAAAAATGGCCACTTTACTTTTCATCAAAAAATACAATTCTTAAAAAATACGATGGCAGATTTAAAGATATTTTTGAAGAATTATACAATACTGAATTTAAAACTCAATTCACAGCTGCAGGCATTACTTATGAACATCGTTTGATTGATGACATGGTTGCAAGCGCTTTAAAATGGAATGGTAATTTTGTTTGGGCATGTAAAAACTATGATGGAGATGTTCAATCTGATACAGTCGCACAAGGTTTTGGTTCGCTGGGATTAATGACGTCTGTGCTTATTACTCCAGATGGAAAAACTATGGAGTCCGAAGCAGCTCATGGAACAGTTACACGTCACTATAGAATGCATCAACAAGGCAAACCGACATCTACTAATCCAATAGCATCGATATTTGCTTGGACAAGAGGCTTAGCATTCAGAGGTAAATTGGATAATAATCCGGAGTTAATAAAATTTTGTGAAACATTAGAGCATGCTTGTGTTTCTACTGTTGAGAGTGGCAAAATGACAAAAGATTTAGCAGTTTGTATTCATGGTGAAAAAGTATCTGATAAAGATTATTTAACAACTGAAGCATTCATGGAAGCTATTGATCAAACACTTAGAAAAAATTTAAATCTTAATTAATTAATTTTTATTACTTATGATTCACTATTAAAAGTAACTGCTCTTGATAAAATACAATTTTCAATTCATTGAATTGTGTTGTGTTAAATCTTTGGTAGTTACTTCCTTATTTTTTTTAAATGCATTAAATGCTTAAAATGTTTTATTTGTTAATGTTGATGTTTAATTCAGTTAAAACTTTTTCTAACTTCATTCCTCGAGAGCCTTTTATAACCATTAGGTCATTAGCTTTTAGTTGGGAATTAATTTTTAAACAAATATCGTGATCTACTTCATTAGAGGTAAAAACTGTTATTTTGTTATTTTTATTTTTTCGAATAAATCCGTTATTGTAAAATTCGCAATGGGGCCCTACAAACCAAACGATATCAAATGGAGCTGAGGCTACTAATTCTCCTAACTCTTCGTGAAGTATGCAGGATTGATCACCAAGTTCTTTCATATCACCAAAGACACCAATGTATTTTTGACTTGAATTTTTAGTGAACAATTTAATATTTTCAATAAGTGCTTTTTGACTATCGGGATTGGCATTATAACCATCAAAGACTACTGTGGCACCAATTTGCGTTTTAAGAATTTGGTTTCGACCCCAAGTGTTTTTACAATTTGGTAGTGATCTCCAAATTTGATCAGGAGTTAAACCTGTAGATAAAGCAAAACTTACTGCTGCCATTAAATTAGTAATGTTGTGCGCTCCAAAGATTTCTAATTCACAGGATCCAAAAGTTGATAAGATAGTTCCTTCAATTGAAATGTGACTTACACTAAAAGATTTAATACTTAATTGAACATCAATATTTTCATTAGGGACATCAGAGTTATATTCTGAAAAAGTAATTATTTTTGATTTGGGATTTTTATTTTTAAAGGGCACAAGCATTTTAGCTGTCCAGGGATTATCAAGATTAAAAACGGCATGCTGTGGATTAATTACACTTGAATAGATTTCTTCTTTTGCTAAACTAACTGCTTCAATTGAACCTAGCCCTTCAAGATGAGCTCGCCCAACCATTGTAACTCCAACTACATTTGGGCGCGCAATTCCAACAAGCTCGCTAATTTCGTTTGGATGATTCATTCCCATTTCACAAATCACTAAATCGTGTTCAGGCATAATACCCAATAGGGTTAATGGAACCCCCCAATGATTATTAAAACTTCCTTGATTGTAATGAACATTAAAATACGGTTTTAAAATTGCAGCTAAAAACTCTTTAGTTGTAGTTTTTCCATTACTACCCGTAAGCGCTATTACTTTAGCAAGAGCTTGATTGCGTCGAAAAGTAGATAATGACTGCAGAGCTTTTAATGTATCATCAACCAAAACAATTGTAACTCTACCTTTTAAGTGTTCGTATTCAGGTTCCCACTTGTGAATTAAAAGAGCTGTAGCCCCTTGCTCAACTGCTTGATCTAAAAAACGATGAGCGTCGTGTGCTTCTCCTTGAAGAGCAATGAAAAGTGTATTTTCTAGGAGTTGTCGTGAATCGGTTCCGACTCCTGCAAATTCAGTTTGATTTTGTGTGATGACTTTACCATGGGTAGAATTCACAATATCAAATAAGGTTATATATTTATTCATTATAAAGCTCCCAAGCTAATTCATAATCATTAAAATAAAATTTTTCTTTTCCAATAATTTGATAGGTTTCATGACCTTTGCCTGCAATGAGTACCACATCATTTATATTTGAAATTTTAAGCGCATGTTGAATAGCTAATTTTCTATTTTCAATTGAATCGTAGTTTTTATCCTTAAAACCAATTTCGATTTCTTCAATAATTTTTATAGGCTCTTCTGTTCTTGGATTGTCTGAGGTGACAATTACATGATCGGAGTATGTTTCTGCGATTGCAGCCATTAGCGGTCTTTTGCCTTTATCTCTATCTCCCCCACAGCCAAAAACAGTTATAATTTTAGAATTTAAATGACTTTTCGTTTTTAATTTAACCAAACTTTTTAAAACATTCTCTAATGCATCTGGAGTGTGGGCATAGTCTATAAAAATAAATTTTTGTTTTTGTGCAGATGTATTTAAAACTAACTGCAATCGACCAGGAATTCCAGTAAAGCTTTCTAGATTTTTTTTAATCGTAGTAATTTTAATTCCTTTGAATAAGCAGGCGCCAATTGCTCCTACTACATTATATACATTATGAAGACCCACTAGTGGAGATTTAAAAATTTCAGTTCCCCAAGGCGATATTAATTTAAATTTTGTAAAGCCAAATTCCATTGATAATATTTCAAAATATAAATCATGCTTTGGATTTTGACCAAAAAAATATTTACTGATTTTAACAGGAACTTCAACTTTTTGAACCCAGGGATCATCTCCGTTTAGGAAGGCCGCTTTTCTTTGTTTTTTTGACTGGGGCAAAAGATCAGAAAATAATTTATTTTTTGAAGCAAAATAATTTTCCATTGTAATATGGTAATCAAGATGATCGCGGGTTAAATTTGTAAAGATTGCCACATCAAATTGGAGTTCATTAACTCGAAATTGATCAATAGCATGCGATGAAACTTCTATAGCTAAGGCTTTTGCTCCTTCATTAACAAATTCATTTAGTCTTTCTTGTAAAGAGATGGGATCTGGAGTCGTGTGTGTAGTCTCCCACATTTTATCTTTTAGATGGTGATTTATTGTTCCAATAACGCCAGTTGAGATTTGATTTTGATTTAAAAGCCACTCGATAATGTATGTAGTTGAAGTTTTACCATTGGTTCCAGTAACTCCAACACAGAACAACTTTGAAGAGGGGTAGTTATAAAATCGTGAAGCTAATTCACAAATAAATTTTCTGGTCGATGGTACCTTTGCAATGACTCCAGTATATTTTGAGACAACTATAGAATCGTTTTCAAGCACAATAGCTGCCGCTTTTTTATTAATTGCTTCTGAAATAAATTGGTGACCATCGTGACGTATTCCTTTCTCAGCAATAAACAAAGAATTATTATCAATTTGTTTTGAAGATGAAGTTATTTTTGTAATAGTTTGGGTTAGTTTTTCTTGCCCAGAAATAATTATTGTATCAGAGAGAAGATCTTGAAGTGTTTTCATGGTAACTAGTGAACCATATAATCTCGATTCAATCAATAGCACGATCCCAGACTTTAGTATTTAATATTCAGGTCTATTGTCTGTAGGACTATATTTTTTTAAAATAATCTTTGCCAGTCAATTATATAAAATTTTTAATTAGATGTGTGGTTAGTTTATATAGATAAATAATAACCTTTCAACGCTTTTGATTATTTTGGAGAATGCATGAAAAAATTAATTTGTATATCAGGATTATTTTTAACTTTAATTGGTTGTGGTACGACTCAAAAAGCAAGACTCGAAGCAAGAGATAAAGTAATTCAACAATCAGGTATGATGTGTGATTTTGTAAATGAAGCAGACTATAAAGATGTTGATATAGAATTAAATATTAGAATGGCAAATAAATGTAATGGTTCAAAACCATTCTCTGTATCAGGCTATAAAAGATTTAATGAAAGCCAGGGATTTATGTACTGTTGCAATGTAAAAGAAGGAGTTTCATCAGCTTCCTTAACAAATCCTCTTGCAGAAGAAAAAGAAAAAACAACGCCTTCAAATAAAGATAAAGATAAAGATAAAGAAAATAAATAACGAGGAATTTTCATTGAAGCAAACTTGGGATAAAAGTTTACTCATGTCTATTTTGGCTTTAATTGGAATAGGCCTAGTGCAAGTCTATTCTTCAAGTTATATTTTGGCGACCGAAAGGTTTGATGACCCTTTTTATTTTATAAGAAAACAGTTACTATTTTCAATTTTTGGAATACTTTCAATTTTTATAGGCATGAGTATTCCATGGCATAAAATTGAAAAGAATGCGCTATTGATTTGGATAAGCGCAACAATATTAATACTTTTAACATATGTTCCTGGAATTGGTGTTAAAGTGGGTGGGGCTCAAAGATGGATAAATATTGGTTTTGGATTTAGGCTTGAGGCAAGTGAATTGTTAAAAATTTCGTTTCCACTTTTTTTTGCTTGGTATGCAAAAAAGTATCGGGACTTTTCAATTAATCATCATATAATAGCAATCTTATTTTTTATTGGCCCTCTATTAATGTTGCTCAAACAACCTGATTTTGGTTCATGCTTACTCATAGTTCTAGTTGCTGTTAGTTTATTATTTGTATCTGGATTACATCTTAAATATTTTGCTGGTTTGACTGCTATACTTTTACCTACTTTCTATTTTTTAGTAATGCAAGTCCCTTATCGTCGAGCAAGAGTATTGGCTTTTTTAAATCCCTGGAAAGAGTCAGAAGATGGTGGATTTCAACTTTTGCAAAGTCTCCTCAGTTTTAAAAGTGGTGGATTATTTGGTGAAGGTCTTGGACTTTCACAAGGAAAACTTTATTTTCTGCCAGAAGCTCATACAGATTTTATTTTATCAGTTTTTGCAGAAGAAACTGGGTTTATAGGATTTTTTTTACTTTTGATACTTTATGGTTTTGTAATTGTAAGGGGATTTAAAATCGCATCACAAACTGAAGATGCTTTTTCAAAATGGGTAGCCCTAGGTGTTATTTTGATATTTACTTACTCTGTTTTGATAAATGTTGGTGTTGTATTAGGAATGCTTCCGACAAAAGGTTTAACCCTTCCACTCGTCAGCTATGGAGGGACTTCATTAATTGCCTTTTGCTTTGCTTTTGGTATATTGCTAAATATTAATCGACATCAAACTTACCAAAAGCAAATTTAATTAACATACTAGAAAAAAGTTGTGTATGATGATTTCAGGAGTTTTAATTTGAAATCTAATAAACAATATAAAAAAATAGTAATTGCAGGCGGAGGCACTGGTGGGCATATTTATCCTGGGGTTGCAATAGCTAAAACAATCGAAAAGTTGGATAAAAATATTGAAGTTGTTTTTGTTGGATCCGCGCTTGGACTTGAAACAAAAATAATTCCTCGCGAAGGTTTTTCTTTAGTCTTACTTCCTGCTGGAAAATTAAATTATTCGGGTGGATTTATAAATAAAATAAAAACTTTTTTTAAACTTCCGATGGCATTTGTTAAATCGGCTTATTGGTTAATTGTAAATCGTCCATTGTTTGTTTTAGGAGTCGGTGGGTATGCTTCGGGCCCATTTGTTGCGGTTGCTTCACTTTTAAAATTCAAAACTGCAATATGGGAACCCAATGCTCATCCTGGTTTAACTAACAGATGGTTATCGAAAATTGTAAATAAGGCTTATTATGTATTTGATGAATCAGCCCCCTATTTTAGTTGTCGACAAAAACAAAAAGTTGGTTTGCCTGTCCGGCAAGAACTTGAATCACTAGAGCCTGTTGCTCGTGAAGATAATGATTTTCATGTATTAGTATTCGGGGGAAGTCAGGGGTCTAAATATCTTAATGATGTCATAGAGAAAATGGTAATTGCAGAGGCTAGTTGGTTACATAAAGGACGATTAATACATCAAACGGGAGTAAATGATTATAGTCAAATAAATGAAAAATATAAACAATCAGTTTTTCACGTCCAAGCTTATGAATACTTGCACGAAATGAACAAGTATTATGAGTGGGCTGATTTAGTTATTTGTCGAAGTGGTGCCAGTACGGTAGCTGAATTAGCAGCAGTTGGTAAACCGGCAATTTTAATCCCGCTACCAACCTCGGCAGATGATCATCAACTTAAAAATGCAAAAGCTGTTGCAGATCAGGGGGCGGCAATACTTCTTGAACAAAAAAATTTAACAGGTGAGCAATTGCAAAAGATTATTCTGAACTTGCAAAATGATAAAATTAAATTAAAAAATATGTCTGAAAAAATGAAGTCTCTTCATGCAGCAAGAGCTGCAGAAGAAATTTCAAAAAATATTTTAAAGGAGATCACTCAGTGAAATTGCAACAATCAAGATTTCATTTTGTTGGAGTTGGCGGCATAGGTATGTGCGGTTTAGCGGAACTGTTGCACAACATGGGAGCCACTGTAACTGGAAGTGATTTATCTGAAAATGCAAACACTGAACGTCTCAAAAAAATGGGAATTAAAGTATTTAAAGGTCATTCAGCAGACAACGTTGGAGAGACAGATGTTGTTGTATACTCAAGCGCTGTCCAAATGCAAAATCCAGAATTAGCAGCGGCAAGAGCTAAATTAATACCACTAATACCCAGGGCAGAGGCTCTTGCTGAGCTTATGCGTATGAAAAGAGGAATTGCTGTTGCAGGAACACATGGCAAGACAACAACAACAAGTATGGTAGCTTCTATTTTTTTACAGGCAAAATTAAATCCAACTATTGTAGTTGGAGGTCGATTAGATTTAATACAATCAACTGCCCATCTTGGAGATGGTGAGTGGTTAATAGCAGAAGCCGATGAAAGTGACGGGAGCTTTCGAAAACTATCTCCAGAGCTATCGATTGTAACAAATATTGATTCGGATCATTTGGATTATTATAAAAGTTTTGAGAATGTTGAAAAAGCTTTCTATGATTTTGCAATGAGAGTTCCATTTTATGGACAATTGATTGCTTGTGGTGATGATCCTTCTGTGAAAAATATTTTTGCCAATTACCCAAAACGTATTTGTTTATATGGTTTTCAACCTCACAATGATATTGTACTAAAGGGTTCAAATGGAAAATATCAAGTTTCGTTGAATGGGGAGCTCCTTGGTGAGTTTGAATTGAATGTTCCTGGACGGCATAATGCTTTAAATGCCGCTGCGGCAATAGCTTCAGGGTTAGCTGCAGGTATAAATTTTTCAGTCTGCAAAGAAGGACTTAAAAAATTTCAAGGTGTAGATAGACGTTTTCATTTTAAGGGTGAGGAAAAAGGGATAATTGTTTATGACGATTATGGACATCATCCAACAGAAGTCAGTGCTGTATTAGCTGCTTTCAAAGAAAAATATCCCGATAAAAAACTAACTGTATTATTTCAGCCCCATAGATACTCAAGAACCCAACATTGTTGGCACGATTTTAAAGCCTGTTTCTCGCAAGCAGATCAACTTTATATCCTGGACATATATCCAGCAGGTGAAGATCCAATTCCTGGAATTACCACACAAAACTTAATTCAAGAAATGAATCATCCACATTGTTATCATTTTGACCGCAAAGAAAATAGTATTTTAAATTTGGCGAAAAATAAATTAAATAAAGGCGATATATTCTTAACTTTAGGTGCGGGTGACTGCTGGAAGGTTGGAATGCAAGTTTTAGAGATACTCAAAAAATAACTAAATTTTTTTATTGTAATTCGACTGCACCCATATCACAGACACCAACAGGTCTTGGTAAGCCTCTTTGGTCAGTTGGTAAACATAGGCTATTATCCCCAGAGTTTTTGGCTGGTGAATTTGTTGATGGGGCAAGGGTTTTAGTTGCTCCTCCATTTTCTAAAAGTGAACCCAGTTGTGGATTTGTGGAAGTTAAAATTGAAGTTCCAGTTAATCCACAAGTTGTATCATCAAATAAAGAATAAAATAATTCTACTGGTCGACTTAGTGATACAAAAGCGCAGTTACTTTTTGCTCCATTGTTAACGGCGATGATTGAATTAATAAATCTTAACTTTCCAGTGTATGGATCTGGTAAATCAATTATAACGTTACTTCCTGAGGTAGTAGCATTATTGTATAGGGTTGAGTTTTGAATTACGAAATCTTCATTTAAATCTATATCAAAATAAAATTTTAATCCATACCCACTATTATTAAAAATTGTAGAATTATCAATAAAACATTTTGAGCATTTATAAAAATTTATCCCATTACTATTATTTGCAATTAAGCTTGATTTAATTTTCCAGTTAGTACTTACCCCAGTTTGGTAGATTGCGATTCCCGTATTATTTTCAATTGAGGTATTACTAATAGTGACTAGAGAAGCTTGGTTTGATCCAATTACTGTATTTGTGTTATTTGTAAATTGGGAATCTACAATTTCAGCTTGATCTACTCCACTTAGATTTAATATCCCCTCAATAGTACTACCTGTATTAGTTGTAAAAATATTATTATCAATTACTAATCTAGATAAAGAATGAGTGTTGATTACACTGCCCTCATTGCAACAACTGGTTGCATTTTTAAATGTTAAATTATGAAAACTTACATAAGAGTAAACTTGAAATAAAGTAGATTGAGAGTTTCCGTCAATGACTGTAGATTGTGGAGTGTTTCCAGTTATGTAAATTTCTTTTTTTAGTGTCGTGTTTGTGGGCCCCAAAATTAAACTTCCACTGGTAAGAGTATATGTTCCACTTTGAATTACAATAATGGCTGGTTTGCCCCAGTAATAATTAGAACTATCACCATCACCATAATTCGCTTCATCTAAAGCTGCTTTTAAAGAACATTGCCCAACTGAATTTGCGCAAACTCCATCACCAATTGAAGCATCATCAGAGTTTGGATTAAGAGTAGTGGTTACTGTAAATTGCGGAGCATATGAGAAAACAGTATCATAACTTATGCACGCAGAGGGATTTCCATATGGATCTATTTTTGAAACAGAAAGAGGATAGGATCCATATTGAGTAAAGGAAGGTAAGGTAACTTGATTACTTTGAGCGCTAAGAGTTGTTTCGATTATTAAAGAATTACAGCTTGATCCATAAAATATTTTTACTATGTCTCCACCACTTACTCCACCTAAATCATATGTTGGATTACTTTGAGTAGAAGGTGAAACTAAGGGTTGTGTAAGTGTAATACTAGTTGGTGGATCAGGTATAGTTGTTCTTTTAAAAAATGTATAGGTATCTTCTGCTTGATAAGTATTTGTAGTATCAGTGTGGTTTATGTGAATAGAAAGTAATCCGTCGGTATATGTGCTAAAATTATATGTTTTAGACCAGGTTGCATTTGTACAAATAACAGCATTTGTAAAGTTCTGAGTACCAATTGTGCCTGTTATAATTACCCCTCCACCTTCATACGAACAACTTCCTTGAATTATAAAGTTCGATTGATTTATAGAATTAATATAATAAGATGTGGAGGGGCTTAAAGTTAATTTGGGTTGTACCTCATCTTCTAAAGCAATGAAGTTAAAAATAATACTTTTATTAAGGTCAGTATCTAAAGAACTGAGTTGGAGATGCCAATTTGAATCTCCTCGATAAACATAGTCATCTTTTAATTTAAGTGTAAATAAAACATTTGAGTCTGTTTTAAGTAATGTAATTTGTGTTGGTGGATTTTCAAAAATATCCTGAGCTACAAAACCCTCATCACAGGATAAGTTAATATTAATTATTCTATCTTTGGTTTTATTGTCATTAATGGTTGCTGTAAAATTTATTGAATTTCCTTCTCTTAAAGCCATGCCTTCAAAAGTCGAATCAGAAAGAACTAAGTTTATGTCAAATGAAGAGGGTTCAAGGCTTACAACTTCGCCACGGTAGTAACCACAACTCAGCAATCCAACAGAGAAAATGACTACAAAAACTGATTTAATTATATTAAATTGAGAGATACGATTCATATAATAATTCTATAATGATTGGGGTTTTTTATAAATAAAGATTCGCATAGATGTCTCTTGTTGAGACGTAGAATTAGCCTTTTGTTTGTTACCTGTAAAAAATTTAAACATAGATTCAATTGTCCCAATTTGAGAATGCTTAATTAATTGAGTATTATTGGCATTTATCTATTGTTTTAAAGTGGCATGAATTATGCCTATCTTAATAATTAAGGAATTAATGTTCATGAATTAGTCTGATCACTTGCATGAATTTATTTAGAAGAAATTATAAAAACGGAAAGGAGGAAATTTGAATTTTAATAAAAGAAGCCTAATTTTATTTTTTTCACTCCTCTTTTTGGCAGTTGTTTTTATTAAAAATATTAGCGGGATTGGTGGAGAAAGTAATGAAGAAAATTTTGAGAAACTTTCTGATTATCTGTATTCGTCACCAGTTTTAAAATCTTTTAGACCAAAGTTTTCATTGGATGGAGTTCGTTTAATTGATAAAACAAAATCACAAAACACTAAACTTCAAGTTGTTCAAAATAATATAAAGCCCCCTGTTGTACCACCAGCACCTAGTGTTTTGCCCTCTCCAACTCCAACAGCAATTCCCAAAAAAATCGCAAAGAAAGAAGAAAAAAAAGAAGATGTAATTGCCAATTCAGGAAATACTTTATTACAAAATTTGGATACTGAAAAAAATAATCTTGATGATGATTCTGGTGGTGGAAGTATTAATACGAATAATCAAAACAATGGAGCTGGTGGAGGAAGAGGATATTTAAATAATGAAACAATCAGCGAGTGGTTATATAAATTACAAGTTTCACCAACAAAAGAAAATATGAATGATTTTGTAAGCGAATTTTTTATAAAAAATATTACATCACAAGAGTTTTATGAGACTTTAAAACAGCTATTAGAATTAAATGACGAAAGAACTCAGTACATAGCAATTTACGGTCTTGCAGCAGTACCTAGTATAAAAAGTTATGAACTACTTGCATTGAAATCCGCAGATAAAAAACTTTACTCAATTAATATTGAATATGCACAGCAAGTTATTGGAATATATAGTCAAGGAACTTACCTAAAAATTCTTATTGAAGCCCTCAAGCATCCTTCAGAAGATGTAGTTATAGAAGCAATTCATAGTATTAGAAGAATGAAAAAAACAATGAGTGTTCAAACAACCTTAATTGCAGATAGTGCGGGAACTATTAATCTGAATCGCGTTAGAAGAGGGAGCTCGCAAGTGCCTTCGTCATCTCAAAACTCAAAGAATAAAGTAAACCTATCTACTTATAAATCTTTAATTAATCAACTTCATCAATTAACACAATCAAGAGATTTTTTAGTTGCTTCGTCTTCGGAGTTGCTAATAAAAGAATTTCAACAGTAATTTATTTTTTTATAGACCTACCTCTTAAGAAGTTCCATAATAAATTTCATGAGAAATTGTAAATTTTTAAATAATATTGTAAAGAAAATATCTTATAAATTTTTTTATAGTAAATTCATTTTTTTCATTTCTTTTTTTTCTTTAATTGCGAACTGCAATATTGAGATCCCAGTGCATTTGAGTACAAGGGATCTTCATGTAATTTTACAAAATATAGGTCCGGCAACAGCCTCTAGGGTGCTGTCTTCGCCATATCCACTTGGAGGTAATGAGGGGTTAGAAATTGGATTAACTCGACAAGATTTGGATCTTAGTATTTTATCTAATTTAGGTAATAAAACAAAAATTCAAAATTCTAATTTTTCTTTTCCAACTTTAACTTTAGGTAAGGGTCTTTATTATGATTTGGATGTATTTATAAGTTTAATTCCATTTGCACAAAGTTCAAGTTTATCTCATTTTTCTACTCAAATTCGTTCTAAGCATTGGAAGAGTCCACATTCCCCATTTATAATTTCATCCATTTGGCATGCTGGTTATACAACACTTCAGAATGCAATAAATTTTCAAAATTATGGATTTGATATTTTAGGGACTTTTATTTTTCAAAAAACATGTATGTATTTTGGAGTAGGGACATTATTTTCAAATGGACGATTTATTGGAGGAGCTGAGGGGATAACCGCATCACTACAAACAGAAACAGTAACTTCAACTCAAGCTCATCGAGTACTGGGTTTAGACTATCGTATAAATGAATATTTTATAGCACTTCAAACTGATAGTTATGATAAAAAATTTTATTCTATTAAAATTGGATATAGATTTTAAGAAACTGTTAACATTTAGATTTTTCTACTATCTTAGTTGTTGATCTTCCTTCAATAAATTGGAGAGACTTTACAGCGCCTCCATAAGAAAGAACAAAATCACTTCCTACAATTTCAGAAATTTTCCAATCTCCACCTTTTACAAGTATATTAGGGCGAATTTTGTGTATTAAATTAATAGGAGTTTCATCTGAAAAAATGACAGTATGGTCAACGCATTCAAGAGAGGCGAGAATTTCTGCGCGATCATTTTCATTCTGGATAGGTCGAGTTGGACCTTTAATTTTTTGTACACTTGAGTCTGAATTAATCCCAACAACTAAAATATCACCATGAGCTTTTGCTTCTTTTAAATATCGCACATGACCTATATGAAGTAAGTCAAAACACCCGTTAGTAAAAACTATTTTCTTTCCCTGGTATTCGTTTTTAATTTTGCTTAACAAACTTTCTAAACGAAGAGAATTTCCCATATTTACCTATTTGCCCTTTTATAAAGATTTAGTTTAGATATTTTACCTGCGATATCATTTCGTAAAATCATTGAGAGTAAAGGTAATAATATAACACCAGTCAATAATATAATTACTGTTCTGTATAAAAGTTTAAGCGAGTAATTATAATTAAAGTAATCACCTGTTGTGCCAAGCTGAAGATCAAAAACAAACTCCCCAAGCGTCGCTCCAGTAAATATTCGACATAAAGTTAAATAAGAAAACATCATGATCAAAAGTATAGATGGAATAACAAGATTGTTTTCCGCTGCTAAATTAATATTTGCCATAAAATTATAAATATCAACTTCAGTAATTGCCATAGAGACTACAAATGCAAATAAAAACATTGCAAGAACCATCATTAAATCAATAATGAAAGGTGAAAAATCCCACTTTACTGCTTGTGGTTCAATTGGTTTAGCAACATTCGTTAATTTTTGTGGATTGTTAAAATCTAGATGTGGTTGTTTAAAAGTTTCGACCAATTTATCAATTTCTTGAGAAGTTGGTTTGGTTGGATTTTTAGAAGGTAATGGTGTTTTTAGGAGCGGGGGTGCTGTTGGCAAATCTCTGGTAAGTGCGGCCTTAACGACATTTGAATTTTTCATATCTTGAGATAGGGAGTTAGTTTTTCTGTGGAAGCCAAGGCCCTCAGTCAGTGGTTTGAATTCAAAATCATTGAGTGGATCCATCATTAAGCTCCTTATTTAACAAATTCATATTTTATAATTGAAGCTAATGACAGGCAAGCCGTTTCAACTCTTAAAACCTGATGCCCAAGGGTTACTGGATTTAAGTCGTGTTCAATCAAAAATTGAACCTCAGGCTGTGAAAAGCCACCTTCGCTACCTACAATAATATAAATATCGCTAATGATATTTTCATTAGAATTTTTAATTGATGCAAGATAATCCTTTAATGCCATTTTGCATTCACCTTCAAAGGCAAAAATTCCAAAAGTATTTTTATTATTTTTAAAATTCAGATCCTGAATAGTTTGAGTTAAGGTTTTAGGAGGTAGTAATTTTAGTAAATCACCACGAGCCGATTGCTGTGTGGCTTGTAAGATAATTTTATTCCAACGAATTTCTTTTTCTTTTGGAAAATTATTGAGAGATTTTATTGAGCTGAAATCGCTAATTATTGGGGTTATAGAAGTTACACCCAATTCGACAGCTTTCTCAATTATTGTTTCAAAAGTAGAAATTTTTGGAAAAGAAAGCAACAAGTGAATAAATGGAGGTTGAGTTTTTGTTAAGATTCTTTTCTCTTTAACAGTTAAAAGGGCAGATTTTTTCTTAATTGCTGTGACTTCAGAAAAAAAAGCGTCACCATTTGGATTTAAAAGTTCAAATTTAGAACCGACTTGTTGGCGACAAACATCAAAGATGTGGTGAAACAATTCACCATCAATAGTTATCTGATCACCGATTTCAATATCTGTTATTAAATTAATAAAATATCTTCTCATGCAATTGAGTCCTCTTAGATATCAGTGCGCCTCATTATAATAAAATCATATAAAAATCGATATTATCAAATTCTGCAAAAACTCCATTAAAAATTGGTTAACCAAAATCCAACCCACTCTTCCTTGGCAAGTCGGCGTTCAATTTTTAAATTTGTATTTTTTAAAAACTCATCAATAAATAAATTTTCTCGTTCTTCTAAAATGCCCGTTACTATAATGTGTGACTTGGGCTTCATTGCACGTATCAAATCATCTTTAAGTTTTAATAGAACACCATCAATGATGTTTGCTATAACAAGATCAAATTGAGATTTAATATCTTCCAACAATAAGTCACTGACTATGACATTTGAGATATTTGAATTTGCTTTAATGTTTTCACGAGCAACTCGAGTTGCTTCCGGATCAATATCAATTGCTATAACATCATTAGCACCTGAGTATTTTGCAATCATCGCAAGAATAGCAGTGCCAGTCCCAACATCAATAACATCAGCTGGTTTATATTTTTGAGGGGCTTGGTAAATACGGTGAATGAGTGCTGCTGCCAATTGTGTTGTGGCATGAGTTCCAGTTCCAAATGCCATACCGGGATCAATCCAAAGGGGTGTGACAGCCTCTTTAGGGGCCTTTTCCCAAGAGGGAACAACCCAATAAGGGCCCACAAGCGGAAATGGCTTAAAGCCTTTTTTCCATTCGGATAACCAATCTTTATGTTCTTCTTCAAAAGTTTCATAACGAATTTGCCAATCAAGTTGTTTAAGTTCATCAAAAAATAATTGCACTGGTTTTTCATTAAAAAACACATCAATATCTTTATATTTTTGAGAGCGAACCTGAGGATCATATTCCAAGTTTTTTTGAACATAGTTTAGAGCTTCAGAGATACCTTGCGAGTTATGTTTAAAGCACAATAATGTAACTTCTTCTTCAAGATTTGAGAGAACTTTGTAGAGACGAATGCGATAGTATTTTTCCATTTCCGTTACTTACATTGAATTAAAACCTTAAGCAAGACTTTAACCCAATTTAAGTTAAAAAAAGGGTCAAGAGAGTTTTGGAAAATCTTTATATTTTTTCCCGACCATTTTCGCGTTACTCGCGAATTTGGTCTTGACTTTTTTCGCGAGTAACGCGAAAATGGTCGCAGGAAACTTCTAAGTAAAAAAGGTAAATCAATGAAGCGATATATTTTGGATGATGTGCTAACACTTGCGCTAAAGAGAAAAAAAATGGCATTTATATCTGGTCCCAGGCAGGTTGGAAAGACAACATTAGCCAAAGAAATGCAAAAACAATATTCTGAATCAAAATACTTAAATTGGGACGAAAGTGAATTTAGAAAAATATGGACTAAATCTCCAAATAAAATAAAAGAAAAATTTGAACTAGAAAAAATAGATCAAACAAGACTTCTAATTCTTGATGAAATTCATAAATCAAAAAACTGGAAACAAAAACTTAAGGGTCTTTATGATGAGTTAAATGAGGATCTTCAAATTATTGTTACAGGTAGTGCTCGATTAAATATTTTTAAAAAAGGTGGAGATTCATTGTTGGGACGTTATCTATTATTTCGATTGCACCCATTTTCATATGGTGAACTACTGAATGCGCCAAAAGTTACACCTGAAGTTTGGAAAAGCAACTTATTTGAAAAAAAGTCCACAATAAAAAATGAAAGAGAGATTTTGGAACGACTTTATAAATATAGTGGATTCCCTGAACCGTATTTAGCCGCTTCAGATAAAATTTTAAAGATTTGGCGACGAGGACGAAATGAAAAAATAGTTCGGGAAGATTTGCGAGATTTGAGTCGCCTTCCTGAATTAAGTCGGATAGAAATGTTGACAAGTCTCTTACCTGAAAAAGTAGGAAGCCCCTTAAGTGTGCAAAGTCTACGAGAGGATTTAGAAGTTGCTCATGACACTGTCACACGTTGGTTAAACTATTTAAACCAACTATATTATTTTTTTGAGCTAAAGCCTTGGACTAAACAAGTTGCTCGAACAATTAAAAAAGAAGGAAAAATTTATTTATACGACTGGACAAATATAGAAACCGATGGCCCACGCTTTGAAAACTTTATTGCATCACACCTGTTAAAAGCATGTCATTTTTGGACAGATACAGGCGAAGGAGATTTTAATTTACACTATTTACGAAATAAGGAGAAACAAGAAATAGATTTCTTAATGGTAAAAGATAAAAAGCCGTGGTTAATGATAGAATGTAAATGGAGTGATACACAAATTGAGTATAAAAAAATTGAGAAATTTCAAAACTATTTTAATTGTCCTTTTGTTCAAGTAGTATACTCACCAAATATTTGGCGGCTTACTGAAAATCAATTAGTTTGTAGTGCTGATCGTTTACTAGGACAACTTCCTTAAATATTAATATTAAAAAACACATCAATATCTTTATATTTTTGCGATCGCAATTGGGGATCATATTCAAAGTTTTTTTGAACATAGTTTAGAGCTTCAGAGATACCTTGAGAGTTATGTTTAAAGCACAATAATGTAACTTCTTCTTCGAGATTTGTGAGAATTTTATAGAAGCGAATGCGACAATATTTTTTTAAAATTATGATTAATGTTGTTATAACTATTTGAATTAAAAAATAAATTCAAACTAGTGACCTTTATTGTCAGAATGTACAAAACTCTACAGTTTTTTTATGCTTTAACTTACGCTATATTTTTATCGATATCAAAATGAAATTCAAAAACTTTGCAACTGTATCGGAGAATATTTATTATGAAAAAAATAATGGGTACTATTTTTTTAATGTTAGCTCCAAACTTAGTAACTGCAGCTTCAGTTTACCATTGCTCAACAGAAGATAATATTTCAAAAATAAGAATAGAAGTTATTGGAAATGGTAAAGTCAAAATCAATGAAGTTGATACTGCAAAAATGATTAAAAAGGATATCATAAAAAAAGATGGAGTTACTTTTTATAATTTTGATGGGGATTCTACATCAAAAAAAATTACTTCGATTGGAGATGGTGTAAAGGGTAATGAAGTAAAGCTTTATTTAACTGACAAGTTAATTAAAGACAACGCTAATGAATCTATTAGTATATTTACCATTAACAAACAAGCCAGTAGTGATTCTTCTAATGAAATATCATTTACTTGTTTACCTAGACAATTTTTAACATTTGACGATATTTATTTTAAAACTAGTTCTGAAGCTACGGTTTGGTTATCGAAAAAAAGTAAAAAATATCCCACTCTAGTTAATTTTAAATATGAACATCCATTAATTACAGGCTCTGAAGTTGATTTGAACTATTATAAAACTTTAAAGTTAGATAGTGAATATTTTGGAAAAGTTCATATTGGTTTATTTGCGGATCAGTATAAATTTGAGAGCAATTTTTATTTAAGTTTACTTGTTAAAATTGACGACGATAAAACAGAAAAAAGTACTGAAGTGAAAACTATATTAGAAAAAAAATTACAAAAGTTATTAGAAAAATTGAAATTGCAAAACACTAAGGGAACATTAAATTCAAAAGTAAGAAAAAATTATAAAAATGAAACAGAGGTGCTTGCATCCTTTATAGCTCCCTTAATGAATGGTGAAACTGATACAGAAGCGGTTGGTTCAAAAGATTTTTTCTATATTCACGCGGATGAACTATATCATATTAGCAAGATAGCAGATTAAAAAGTTACGGGGGTATTTAAATATAATCTTATATTTTTAAAATAAATATATTTGGCATGTACTGATTAGTATTTAAATAACCAATCTAATTCAAGTAGTAACAATGTCTACTTTAAAGAAAAGGGGAGCTTCCTTTACCTCAGTTTTAGTTTATTTTTTTAAATTGGTTTTATTTTCCGAACATTTTCGCGCTACACACGAAAATGTTCGGGACTAGATTCGCGTCAATAATGAGGTTTAAGTTAGAAACTTAAAGTGCTGAATGTTAATAAAACCAGAATCAATATTTTTGGACGCTGTACTTTTAGGGTAGGATAAGGCTAAATTTGTTCTAGCCTCTTTAACTAACGCTTGAAAATCATTTGTGATCCAATCATTAATTTCATTACAATCACTTGGAGGTGTATCACTTGTGCAATTAAGAATTGCTTCAGTAAATTTTTTATTTATCTCTTGTTCTTTTTTTATATTTTCATGGAGTAGGTTTAAACATTTTTTTGCAATGGGTTCACGATTTCTATCATAAAAAGGAACATTAAAATTTATTATCCCTGCCTCGGGGCGGTTGTTAAGAGAATCATCTATTTTTTTATTATAATCCACTTTTGCTTGCTCGGTGTTTTCATCAATTATTGGTAATGGATTGCAAGCCTTTAAAAAATATTTTGAAGTGTCTGCAAATTCTTGAAAAAGAATTTCCTTGGTTGATGTAAAGTCTTCTTTGGAGACAGGTGGGGAATAAACTGGACAGTGATTACTTTGTTCTGATTGCAAATCCAAACTAATTAGTACAATTATAAAAATAAAAGATTGGATTTTTAATCTACCCATTTAGTGCCTATTGTTGAAGAGCAATATGCGAAGAATCTTTGGGTTGATCTTTTTGTTCAACATTTTCAATAAACGATCCTTCCAAATCAATCTTATCTCCGACAAAAACTCCTTGAGCTTCTGTTGTTGGAATTTTTGATAGGTCCGCTGTTGTATGCAATCTGGCAATGGCCATGTGTGGTTGTACATATATTATTTTTAGCAAAGCAACTGGAATAATCATTTTAATACCATCTTTGTATTTACCATTTTTTGCAACGATAACTTCTCTTACTACTTTTAAAACCATGTTCTCTTTTATGCCTGCATCTAACCCGCCAGAAATATAATAATCTTTATAAACTTGGTCGTCGTCATTCATAGAGATATTTCTTTGTGTATTTATGACTTCTAAATTTGAACTTAAATCTGTGTGTTTATATGTCTTATTAAATAGCAAATCAGTGTTGATACTATTATTAATGTTATTACTGTTTTTCTCTTTTTTGGCAGCAACAGCAATTGATATTTTAGATAATTGCAAACCCACTATCAAACAATAAACTAACAAAACGTTTCTTTTACTCATATATGCAACCCTTTCCTTGGTTGCAACCTTCCTTAGTCGCTTATTCTCTGAATCCTTCCTTGGGCTTCAAATTAAAGTGTCTTATTTTGATATACTTCTTTCGGTTCCTGTCAAAATTTATGAAGTCCAGAAGTCTACAATTGAAATAAATTTTTAATCTCGATCAAAGTCCACGACAAAAAAATGACGAAAAAGTGCAAAATCATGTCCTTTGTCTCGTAAAGAGACAATGAACTTCTCCCGAACAAGTTCATGTCAAAAGGATGACATTTCAAAACTCGTAACAAAAGGAGGCTCAAGGAAGATTTAACTAAAAAAGGAAAGTTTGCTCTTGCAATGAGGTTGGTTCTAACTTGCAAGAAGGTTTAAAAGGTGAATTTGGATGTTCACTCAAAACAATTAACAGGGAGGTCAATATGAATAAAGTAAATTATTATTAATAAACCATAAAAGGGGATAAAAATGGGATTTAGAGTAGCAACAAATCTTTCTGCGATTAATGCACAAAGAAGTTTAACTGGTTCACAAAGAAACATCAACAAAAGCATGGGGCAATTATCAAGCGGTAGCAGAATAAATATCGCAGCTGATGATGCCGCTGGTTTAGCGATTTCAGAAAATATGAAAGCGCAAATCAGATCTGCAAGACAAGCTAACAGAAATGCGAATGATGGTATTTCAATGGTACAAACTGCTGAGGGTGGATTGAATGAGATTTCAAACATCATTATCAGATTAAGAGAATTGGGTATCCAAGCTGCTTCTGATACTGTTGGTGAAAAAGAGCGTGGATTTCTGAATAAAGAGGTTCAACAATTAAAAGATGAAATGCAACGTATAGCAAGCGTTACAACTTGGGGTACAACTAAGTTACTTGATGGCACAACTCCTGCGTTTGATTTCCAAGTGGGTATCTATAACAATGATGTTGAAGATCGCATTACTTTTAATGCCTCAGAAAACATTGCAACTTTAGACGCTCTTGGATTAACAGATGTTGATTATACTACTAAAGAGGGTGCACAAACTGCCCTAGAGTCTTTAGACATTTCACAAACAACTGTGAATGGAATGCGCGCTAATCTTGGAGCTTTACAAAACAGATTAACTTCGACAGTAGATAACTTAGCTGTTGCTGAAGAAAACTTAAGTGCTGCAAATTCACGAATTCGTGATACAGATGTAGCTCAAGCTTCTTCTGAAATGACTAGAAATAATATATTGTTGAATGCTTCTACTGCTACTTTAGCTCAAGCAAATAGTGTTAACCAAATGGCTTTAAAGCTATTAGGATAATAGAGTTAAAGGTAATTAATTTAAACAAGAAAAAGGCTGTCAAAACTTGACAGCCTTTTTTGTTTTCAAAATAACTGCTCATGATTAAGTCTGATCAGCTTGCGCTGATTATATCAGACATAATCATAAGCAGTTATTTTCCTGTTTGTTTGGGGCGATTTTCAATCACCCCGTATTATGAAAATCCAAACTAAAGTTTGTATTTTCATAATAACTGCTCATGATTAAGTCTGATCGCTTAGCGATTATATCAGACATAATCACAAGCAGTTATTTTCTTGTTTATTTGGGGCGATTTTCAATCACCCCGTATTATGAAAATCCAAACTAAAGTTTGTATTTTCATAATAAAGAAAGCGTACTTTATAATCAAATAGATAAAACATCGGATTTATAATTTGATTACAAACCCGATGTTTTATCTATTTGATTATACTATTATCTTGCAAAAGTAAAACATCGGATTTATAATTTGATTACAAACCCGATGTTTAAGGATGAGCATGTACATTCAACGAGAAGAAACTGAAAAAATTTTAGAAAGCTACTTATTGAACAAACAGCGAACAGCTAGCCTATGTTTTCTTAGAGGACGTAGACGAATTGGCAAATCAACTTTGCTAAAAAGAATTGCAAATACATTAAATGTTCCATCGTTTTATTTTATGGGTGCTGATGATGAACCGCAGGCTCAGTCAGTAGATCGTTGGATTACTGAGTGGATTAAAATTTATCCCAAAACAAAACTTCCGATGTACTCAAAAACTAAATTGAGTTGGAAAATAATATTTGAAGAGATTATTCAGTATGGCATTGAAAATAAAAAAACCACCCTTGGAATTTTTATAGATGAGATACAATGGGTGGCTAAATCAAAATCAGGATTTATTGGACAGTTCAAAGAAGCATGGTTAGAGCTTGAAAAACTACCAAATTTAAAATTTATTTTTTGTGGGTCCTCAAATAAGTTTTTTTATGATTATTCGGGCGGTGAGGAAACAATTTTAAGAGGATTGTGTACCCATGATGATATATGGGTCAGTGATTTTAATTTAAAAGTACTAAGGGAAAATTATGGGAGAGAGTGGACACTAGAAGAAACTGTATTTTCTTTAATGTCTCTTGGGGGCGTTCCTTACTATTGGAACCAAGTTGTTGAGGAACAGTCATTTATCAACTCGTTTAATATATTGTGCTTCACACAAAAAACTATTTTTTTAAAAGAAGCCGCAGAGATGCTCAGGTTAGAATTTAATGAAGCTGGAACAGAAACTGTTTTGAATATTATAAATGCGATAGGTATTCACGGAAAAGAATTGAACTCAATAATAGAAAAGACAAATATTCCTGCATCAACAGTTATTGATACAATAAAAAAACTATTAAATTATAAACTAATTCACGAAAAAAAGTTTTATGAATTGAGTATGAAAAAAAACAAAAGGGGGACGGTATTTTTAATTTCAGATCCCTACTTAAACTTTTATGTCGAAGTGCTAGTCCCTCTTCAGAGAAAAATTAAAAACAATTTAGGTAATAAATTGTTATTTGCAGATATCTTAAAATCAAAAAGTGGATACTATATAGAAAACTACTCTGGATATGCTTTTGAGAGATTAATAATAAAAATATTGGAAAAGCATACTGACCGAAAAGAAAAAATATTTTCACTAATCGGAATTCAAGACTGCGATTATCATGTTTCAAATTTAAGTTCAAAAGAAATACAAATTGATATAGTGATTCATAATACTTCAGACAGAGTAATTAGATTAATTGAGTGTCGCTGGACTCAAAGTAGTAATAGTATAATTGAATTAGCAAAAAATTATGAGTATAGAGCTCAAATATTTATAAATAAATTTAACATTAAAGAGCCTATAAAAAAATATATAATTACTAACTGCGCACTTACATCTGATACAAAGCAAAGTATCAATAAAAGTAAAGTAAAAATTTTAAATTTAGAGACGTTAATCTAATCTAAAGTAATTACATATCTCTAAAAAATCAAAATGCATCAATATTTTCTTTGAGGTTATTAATTTCAGTTTGTGTGAATCTTTTTGTAGCATCATCTGTAACAACAAAGACCACAGGCACTCTCTCTGGGTTTGCAGATCCTAGTAAACTATAAAGGACATAGCCTGGGTTAGCGAGCTTCCCTTCGATTTGTTCTTGCTTTAAATCAAGAACTTGCCACATCTGTGCAGGAGATTGATTTTGCTGCCATACAAATCCTGTGAGTCGATCTAATCGAGATTCATTTCCAATCAAAGTTACATCTGAAGGGTTATTAGAAAACCATCCCCCTGAACTTGCGTTTCCATTTATTGCATTATATGAATTTATATGACCAGTACGAGGGAGTTCTTTTTTAGATTCTGGTACAGTAGGATTATCTAAATAGGCATAATCGTCTACATTGCCAGGATACATAAATCGCCTAACAATTTTATCACCAATAGGCATATCACCAAACCAATGTGTACAAGAGTTATATCCACCCACTGCTTTACAATATTTAGTAAGATCAAATTTATCATCAGTATTTTCTATTTTAGTTTTATATTGATAAGCCCAAGGGTATTTGGTTCTTTTCTTATCAGATAATTTTCCCAAATCAAAATAATTAATCAAACGTGAGCCTTCATTGGAAGAAAAAATAATTGCTGGCAATATTAAACCAACATTCCTACCGTATCTTTCTGGATCAAGGTCTGAGTATTCACGAGTGTAGGTCATGTTTTTTCCCATATAAGTTAACATAAGGGTGCCTTGTTTGTCAGTGTGAAAGTGAGTTAGAACTTGTGGGTTATTCGATAAAAAATATTTTGCATGTAGAGGTGCAATTCTAGAATCAATTGCAATATATAATCGTTCAGGCCCTTTTTTTCTTGGTTTATCTGGATCTTTAGCAAATTTTGCCTTAACCATTTTAGGAAATTTTCCTCCTAGAGCATCTCTTGCCTCTAATAAAAATTTCTCTAGCAGCGTAGTTGCTGTTTGATCCGAATTTGAAAAAAGATTTCTTGTATCGCCTATTATTCCTTTAGAAGATTCTTTAAAATTAACATCCATAAATTCAGTATCTAATTTGTCTGGTTTTGAAAATCTGGCACTCACAACCTTATTCGCCAATCCCGGACCATAGATATTGGATAAAGCTTCAATAAAATTATTTTTTAATTGTTCTCTCAGATTAGTTTCATTTGTACTTTCATTATCAAGTGTGTTTTCGATAACAGTCGATATCACTTTGTGATCCATGGACTTTTCTTCTTTAGATAAAATTGCAACTAAGTTTTTATACAAAACTCCATTATCAATAGTAGTTAAATTAGGAAATTGCTCTTGGAGTTGTAGTAATTTTTGAAAGGCATTTATATTTGGAGATGCATAATCATTATTTAATCGAGCTGTTAATTCTTCAAGCTGTAAGTTGAATTTCTTTTCTATTGATTCAGCTGAAGATAAAAATAACTTGCCACAACTTTTTGGTACTGCATCTGAAGTTTGCGAAATTAATAATGCACTTAAAAAAATTAAAGTAAATGTAAATGAGAAAGTGAATTTCAAATTATCCTCCATGATAAAACGAGTTAATCCATGCAATCCATGTAAACATTGTGACTATAAATTAATATAATTTTATTTCCATCAAATTAAAAAAAAATGAAAAAAAGTAGCCTACTGTAAATTTGTTATACAGTTTAATCATTTATCAACTAATGAACCTATGCGGATAATTTTTGTAAAATAAGATTGAATTTTATGGGAATCGTTTGGATCAATTTCACCTTCATATATTAAAACTGGTCTATATGACCAGTTTCTTTTCTTTGTCATTTTACTTATTTTATTTTCAACTTCTTTAATAATTTTAGAATCAATTCTTCGTTGAAATTTAATTTCACAAATATAAGCATTTTGATCAGTTGTTTGGATGAGTAAGTCGATTTGGCATGCCCCATTGTTGTGGGTCGTTTTACTTTGAAAATAAGGAGATGCTGATATTATTAAATTTGCGGAAAGATTCATTTCCTCTAGAAATTCTGTAATGTGATTATATACTAAATTTTCAATTTGAAATCCTACAATTGAGTGCCAATTTGAAAGCATTTCGAGGGTTGTGAATTCACTATTTAAAGCCTTTGATCTTACTTTCGTATCCTCGATATATTTTAATGAAAACCTCAGAAAATTATCTTTAATACGGAAGGTTGATACTCGAGCCTTTTTACTACCGATTTCAAATCGGTAATCTCGGCTTAAAAATCCAGCGATTTCTAAATCTTTTAGATCATCTAATAAAGAGGTGGCTAGTTTAAGCTGAAGTTTTTTTGCAATTTCTGCAGCAGATAAATTTTTATTTACTAAACAAGTAATAATTTTTTTATAAGTTTTAGTTTTTTTTCCAAAAATGTCAGAGAATATTTTATTAAATTCATCATGTAAAAATCCGGAAGGCCTAAAGCAAAGATCTTGAATGTTTTCATCAGTAGAAATTGCAGGATTAATCTCTTCGAGATACTTTGGAATGCATCCTATTACAGATAATAGTCTCAGCTTCTCATATGAACTGACCTTTGCGCCCCACTCCTTCCAAAATTTTGAAACTACATTAAGAGGAAGTTCGTTTAGAGTAATGTCCCTTGAGACTCTTCCCACAAAGTTTGTTGAGTTTAAAATATTTTTTTGAATCCAAGTTGAAACTGAACCACATAAAACCAGAATCAAATTGTTGTTCTTTTTAAACTTAGTATCCCATACAACTTTTAACTTTCCAGAAAAGTCAGGGTCATGGTTTCCCATCCAAGATATTTCATCAAGTAAAACTACAGTTTTTTTCTTCTTGTTTGTATGAGAGGCTAATTCTGAAAAAGCCTCATTCCAGTCTGAAAAATTAGGGTTTTTTGTTTTAAATTGTTCATTGAATTGAAAAGTAAATTGGTTTAGTTGATCTTGATTCGTTTGCTTTGGTCTTGGAGCAAGACCTGAAAATTCAAAAAAGAGCTGACCTTTTTGCGAGCCAAAAAATTCAATTAAGGTACTTTTCCCTATTCTTCTCCGCCCTTTTATTACAACTAAGCTACTAGTTTCTTTAGTGAGAAGCTTATTTAAGTCACTTAACTCTGAATTTCGGCCCCACATAAAAACCTCAGTCAACGTATAATTCTCTGTTTACTGAGGTGATTCTATTCATTGAAAAAACCTCAGTCAACGTATAATTCTCTGTTTACTGAGGTTTTTTGTAGCTATTTTTTACTGTTGTTATTTAATAAGGCTGCAAATGGATTATTGAAAGGGGATCCACCTGGTTTATTACCTTGGTGTTGATGTTGTCCACTTCCAGATCCTCCACCATGCGAAGGTCTTCCTCCACCGCCTTGTTGATGTCGAGGGTTTTGACCTTGGTAGCCACCACTGCTTCCACTGCGCGCAGGGGATTGTTGAGGTCTTCCTCCTTGTTGAGCACCGCCTCGGTTATCTCGATTATTATTACCTTCGAATTTTCTATCACCACGGGGATGTTGCTGCCTTGGTGAAGAAGGGGTCGACGCTCCACCTTGAAAAGATTCACTTGCTGTTTGAGCTTTTGGTTGAGTTCTTGCCTCAAGTAACATTGAAAATGCAATTTGATTCTTTGCAAGATCAACACTTAATACTCGAACTGTAACTTGATCTCCTGGATTTACAACTTTTCTTGGATCATCAATAAACTGATGTGACATTTCGCTGATATGAACAAGTCCGTCTTGATGAACACCAACATCAACAAAAGCGCCAAAGTTAGTAACATTTGTTACTAATCCAGGGCAAATCATTCCTTCTTTTAAATCTTTGACTTCAAAAATATCTTCTTTAAATTTAAAAACTTTAAATGGGTCACGAGGGTCACGACCAGGTTTCTCTAATTCTTTGATAATATCATCAAAAGTATATTCGCCAATAATTGTTGCCCATTTTGTTCTTAAATCTAAAATTTTCTTAGCGCCAGAGCCAATTAAATCAGTTACATTTACACCCAATTCATTTGCGATATCTTTTACAGCAGGATATCTTTCAGGGTGAATGCCAGTATTATCTAGTGTTACTTTACCACCACGAATTCTTAAAAAACCTGCCGACTGTTCATAAATTTTTGTCGAAAATCTTGGAACAGATAATAATTCAGAGCGATCTTGAAAAAGACCTTTGTTTTTTCTAAACTCAATAATATTTTGAGCAAGTGCTGGTCCAATGCCAGCAACATGAGATAACAAAGGAGCAGATGCAGTGTTTAGATCAACACCCACATTGTTCACGCAAGATTCAACAACAGCTTCAAGACTTTTCTTCAATGCACTTTGATTAACATCGTGTTGATATTGACCAACACCAATTGATTTGGGATCAACTTTTACAAGTTCAGAAAGAGGGTCTTGAAGACGGCGAGCAATAGAGATTGCACCTTTTACCGTAAGATCTAAATCAGGAAATTCTTGTCGTGCTAAATCTGAAGCAGAATAAACACTCGCACCAGATTCATTTACCATGATGACTGGGATTTCTTGGTTAAGTTCTTTAACAAGTTTTCTAAAAAAAGCCTCGGCTTCTCGACCTGCAGTTCCGTTCCCAACAGCAATCACCTCAATTTTCATTTTTGATAATACTTCAGAGAACATTGCTTTTGCTTTATCAAAACTATTGTCGCCGGTGATATGAACTACAGTATGAGTAATAAATTGTCCTGCTTTATCAACCAGTGCAATTTTACAACCTGTTCTCAAACCTGGATCAACACCTAAAACAACAGATGGTCCAAATGGAGATCCCAATAAAACTTTTCGAACATTTTCAGCAAAAACTTTAATTGCATCTTCATCGGATTTTTCTTTAAGTGCGCGGTGAACTTCGTTTACAACTGATGGAATAACATAAACAGTAAGTGCCATTTTTGCAGCTGATGCTAAAAATTCTCCGGCAGGAGTTGTTGGCGTTGTTGTAGCTTCTTTTGTGTACTCAGCTAATAAGGCCTCATCATTACTTTTTATTTCAATTGAAAGCTCTTCTTCTTGCCAGCCTCGTTTCATGGCCATATAGCGATGAGATGATTTTGAATCCAATAAGTTTTTTACGGGCTCTTCAAAATCTTCGTACATACTGTATTTAGAGTTTTCTTTGTATTTTTTTGTTTTTGTAGAAGTAATTTTACCAAACTTCATATAATCATCATGAACTTTTGATCTTAATTCAGGAGTGTTTGCTAAACGTTCAATGATAATATCCTTTGCCCCAGCTAAGGCGGCATCATAAGTCGCAACATTATGTTGAATATTTATAAAACCTTTAGCTTTAACTTCTAAAGTTGCCTCATCTTTAATTAAACCATGTCCTAAATCCCAAATCCATTGTGAAAGTGGTTCTAAGCCCGCTTCTCTTGCGATTGTTGCTTTGGTTTTCTTTTTCTTTTTAAATGGACGATAAATTTCTTCCAGCTCTCCAAGATCGTAAGAAAGTTCAATTCGTTTTTTGATCTCGTCGGTCAAATTACCTTGTTCGCCGATTTCTTTAACTAAAAAAGCTTTTCGTTTAATTATTTCATTGTAGGTTTCGTAAGTTTCAATAACCGCACGTATCTGAACTTCATCTAGATTGCCAGTTTTCTCTTTGCGGTATCTTGCAATAAAGGGAACAGTACAACCTTCTGCAACCAGTTCAATAACAGATTGTGCAGACTTGAATGGGACATCGGTTACGGTTTTTAATAAATAAGACTGAAAAGTCAATTCCATGAAGACTTCCTTTTAACTATAATTGATTTTGAATTTGGTTGGGAAATTAATTTCATTGAAGTATTAACTACACTAAAATTAAAAATTGATGGTTTTCATAATTTATAACATTCATATAATATATTTTAAAAAATATTCTCGATTAAGTTTGTATTGAGTGAAACACTATTGAACCAAACAGAATAAAGATTAATTATTTTCTTTTTAAACACTAAAGCTGCCAACCTTTAATTGGCAACGAATTTTTTGTTTTCAATCCAGTTATACTTATCTACAGCAATTATTCTTTCAATACATTTTTAAGAAATCAACAATATACTTTTAATATAGAGAATCACTCTATATTAAGTAATTATTTGTGACGGTACATTATAAGGCCATGAGTTGGATCGTAAGGTGAAACACCAACAGTTACTTTATCGCCTACAACTACGCGAATATTGAATCGTCTCATTTTACCACAAAGTTTCGCTAGAATTTCAATTTCATTTTCTAATTTTATTTTATAAATACCACCAGCTAAAGCGTCTACAACTTTGCCATCTAATTGAGCCAAATCCTCTTTTGCCATACATTCCTTTTTATATTTTTTTACTTTTTATAGTTACTGATTAATTGTTTAGTGCCAGTTTGAAATAGCACTTCAAGTCTATCATTCACAACAGAAAGTATAAATCCTAATCCTAAAACTTTATGATCGAGTATAGTTCTATCTTTGTATACTTCTGTCATCTTATAAGATTGTGGCTTTAACCATTTATATTTATCTTTTAATTCTAACCATTTAGATTCTTCATCAGTAGAGCCTTGATATTTCTTAGCAGGTTTTTTTGCTAGATCTTCTGGAGTAATTCGATCAAGCTCTTCCTTTCGCTCCGCATCAACTTCTTCGGGCTTCTTTTCTTTTTCAACCGTAAGTGGTTGAGCCAGCGCCTCTTTAAAAGTTCGGACCTTAGAGCTCATAGTTGATTCAATTTCCTCTTTTTCTTTTTCTGGAACGAGTGGTATTGCATCAACAACTTTTACGGATTTTGCAATAAGTGGTTTAGCAGCTGGAGTTTTAACTACTGGAGTTTTTGTAGCAGGAGATTTAATCGCTTTTACTTCAACTTTCTTTGAAACTTTCAATGGAGCTTTAATTGATTTTGACGCAACTTTTTTCTCTGGCTTTACAGCCTTTGCTGGAATAACTTTTTTTGCAGATTTAGCAGCAGATTTTAAAGTTGGTTTAGTTGCAGCTTTCGCTACAGTTTTAACAGATTTTTTGGGGGCTTCTTTTTTTGAAGCTTTTTTAGCCATAGTATCACTCCTTAAAAATCACTTTAACTTTTGACAAGTTGCCCTGTAATCAGTTTAAGTAGTAGAATTATGATCACGTTCAAACATCTTATTCAAGAACATTCTGATTTATTTATAGAAATTCAAGGGCCATTAAATCAAGAATTATTTTTAGTTCAACCTCCAGAGTTAGCAAAAAAAAATGAATTTTGTTTTATTTCAAGTCACAAACATTTGGAAGCAGCTCTGCAAAATATTTCTTCCTGCAAAAACTGGGTGATCCAAGAGAAATTTTTGAATACAATTTCAAAAAATAAAATCCCGACTGATGTTGCTATAATTGCATGTAAAAATCTTCAAGTGGCAATGGCCATTGCATTAAAATATTTTGATTTTCGTAAAAATAATCTCCCCTTTGTTAATGGAATTTCTTCGCAAACTTTTATTCATCCAACTTCAAAGCTTGGCAAAGGTGTAACAGTAGCCCCATTCGTTGTGATTGGGCCGAATGTTACTATAGGAGAAAATACAATCATTGGACCCAATTGTACAATAGAAGGTAACGTTTATATTGGAAGTAATTGTTGGCTTGAATCCCACGTGTTTTTAGGATCCAACACCCAAGTTGGTAGTCATTGTCAATTCCAACCTTTTGCGACAATTGGAAGTGATGGATATGGTTTTGCCCCTACAAAAGATGATGTTTTAAAGATTCCACAAATAGGAAAAGTTGTATTAGAAGATTTTGTCCACGTGGGAGCAAATACATGTATTGATAAAGCAACTTTAACAGAAACACGAATTGGTAAAGGAACAAAGTTTGATAATTTAGTTCATATAGCACACAATTGTACAATAGGAAAATATTGTTTGATTACTGCGGGGTTTGCCACAGCAGGATCAACTGTCATCGGTGATCATTTTATATGTGGCGGACAAGTGGCCGTTTCTGACCATCTACATATTTCAAGTAATGTGACTTTGGCTGGAGGCACTACGGTAACAAGTCATATTGAAGTTCCAGGTGCTTATGGCGGGACACCCGCAATGCCTATGAATGATTATTTACGAGCTAAAGCATCAATTCCTTATCTTCCGCAGTTACGAAAACAGATGTCAAAAGTATTAAAACATTTAGGATTAGAAGATGAAAAAAAATAAATTAGTTATAGAAAAATACAAAAAAATAAATGTTAAGATTGTTAGTTGCGACTTTAGAAAAGTTTTTTTTAATATTTTTTTATTAAGTCAAATTAGTTTAATTGGTTGTCAAACTTTTAATGTTGCAACTCGAGATGAAGCACATTCGCAAAACCAACAGACTGAAGGTTCAGGCTCTATAAAGTCCTTACCAATTGATACCGTTCATAAAGCCAACCCAATCGTAGAAATAAATGAAAAAGGGGAAGTTGAAGCACCATCCCAACTACCAACTATTAATTCACAAACAGGGAATGAGGTAAACAAAGCTCCAAAGGTTGGAATTATTATCGGCCCAGGTCACTTGCGTAGTTTTATTTCAATAGGTATTCTTCAAGAATTTCAAAAAGCAAAATTACCCATCCATGCGATTGTGGGTTTAGAGTGGGGATCAATACCGGCATCAATATTTAGTATTCGAGGTCAAGCCAACGAAGCCGAATGGCAAATGATGAAATTACGATATAGTGACTTGCCCGAAAAAAGTTTATTGGGACAAGCTATATCACCAATAGACGTTTCTCAACTCAATGGTTTTTTTCAAGACGCCCTTTCAAATGTTACATTTGATCAAATCAAAATTCCTTTTACCTGTTTGGGACTTGATCTGAAAAATCGACAATATTACTGGATGAAAAAAGGACAACTTTCGCAAGTGATTTCAAATTGTGTTGCCCATCCTCCTTATTTTAAAAACAAGGCAAATTTTGTAGGAGCGGTTGATTTAAAACTTGCTAGTGATTATTTAAAATCAGTTGGTGCAAATTATATAATTTTTATTAATTCGCTTCCAAGTCCTACCGTTGGATCAGTATTTGATAATTCGAATATAGATTTTGAATCTCAAGCTATTTGGGGTATTCATCAGCAAAATTTAGCTCGCGCCAATAATGGATTAAATGGATCAATTGATTTTGTAGTCGACACTTCAGCTGTTTCAGCTAAGAGTAATGATTTTGATCAAAGAAGAGAAATGGTTCGAAAAGGCCAAGAAATTGGTTTAACATCAATAAATAAATTATCACAAAAAATTAAATTTTAGAGGAATTAAAATGTCTAATCGTTTGCCACTTGAAAACATGGATTTGTTTTATAATCGAAGAAAAAATATTGCGCAAAAAAATTACGGTTCTGCAATAATTGTTGCCTCTCAACCAGAACCTGGTTTTTATGGTTCTCATTCGACGTTTAGACAAAATAGTAATTTATATTATTTAACAGGTTTTGAAGAACCAGAATCAATTTTAGTTTTCAGACCTGGGATGACACCTGAAACTGTTTTATTTACTCGTAAAAAAGATAAAGAAAAAGAAACTTGGGATGGTTTTCGTTTTGGCCCTGAAGGTGTTGAGACTCATTACAAAATAGATAAAGCCTACACTATAGATGAATTTGAAAAACAAACAGTACAACTCCTTAAAGGTGTTGATAAGCTATATTATCGAATGTTTAAAAATTCGATGGCCGATAAACGTGTGCAAACCGTACTTGAAGATTTAAGATTATCGCAAGGTAGAACTGGATACGGGCTCTTACCAATATATGATGCCGATGAATTTTTAGGTGAATTTAGACTTTTTAAATCAGATGAAGAATTAGAAATCATGAGAAGTGCTTGTCGTATTTCTGCTGAAGCCCATGTTGAAGCAATGAAGAATACGCGCCCCGATATGAATGAAAAAGAAATTTTTAATTTAATTACTTATGAAATGTTTAAAAGAGGCGCTACACGTGAAGGTTATAATTCTATAATAGCTGGTGGTAATAATGCTACGACACTCCATTATGTTTTCAATGACTGTAAATTAAAATCAGGAGAATTGTTGCTTATAGATGCTGGTGCCGAGTATCGATATTATACTGGTGACATCACACGAACATTTCCTATCAATGGAAAGTTTACAGATGAACAGGCCATTGTTTATGAAGGTGTTTTAAAAATTCAGAAAACAATTATCAATTACTTAAAACCTGGATTGCCATTTAAAGAGCTTCATGAAATGGCGACATCATTACTTACTGATTTGATGTTAGAACTGGGTCTTCTAAGTGGTAGAAAAGCTGATATCATAAGTGCTCTTGAGCATAAAAAGTATTATCCCCATGGCGTTGGACACTGGTTAGGATTAGATGTCCATGATGCAGGCTTATATTATATCAAAGATCAACCACGAACTATTCAACCCAATATGTGTTTTACGATTGAGCCAGGATTATATATTCCTGAAGACGATCATATGGCGCCTGCGAAATATAGAGGGATTGGGATTAGGATAGAAGATAATATTCGTTTAACAACAACAGGGGCTGAAGTTATGACGACAATGGCTCCGAAAGAAATAGCTGATCTCGAAAAAATTATTGGATCGAAATAAAGTTTTAGTTTTTAAAAAGCTTATCGCAATATAAATTTTTACTTCTAAAGTTAAGACTCGTAATTACATTTGAAACCGTGGTTGTGGGCAAGAGTTGATTATTTTTTTTAAATAAATCTATCAGCTTAATAAAATATGGCGCTTCAGAAGTACTTAGCTCTGGAATATCCTCTGCTGAGATATTCGGAGGAGCTTTTGAATACTTTAATATCGAAGAAGATTTTAATGAAATTGGTTTATATAATTTTAAATTAGAAGTGGTTTCTGTGACATATCTTTTATTTGTACTATAAGGTAATCCTCGAGACTCTTGTGTTTCAACTTTTATATTTCCAAACTTTGTAAGGCTTGGATCAACTTCAATAGTAATAATTTGCTCTGTAAAGTCTGATGTTTCGGAATCAATATGGGTTTGTGTATCATGGTATGTATAGGTATCATTTATAGTAATTTTAAATTGAAGTTTAGAGTTGTCATATGTGACTTCAACACTTGTTCGCTTATCCATGGGATATGCTGGTACAGAAATTTTATGTGTCCCCTTTTTTAAAATAGCAACACCATTCTCAATCGTGAAGAAGTCTTGATTAAGAGGAAGTTCAATTCTTTGCGCTTGATAGACGGATTTAGCTGTTAAATTTTTTTCTACCTCTTCCCATAATCCATGGATAAGCAAATAAAATCCTTTGCTCTTATTTAAGTTAAGTTTATAATTATTACTATCAAAATAATTGAATTGATAATCATTAAAATGAATGGATATTTGTTTTGAATTAATCAGATTAAGGTAGCCCATTCCCTTTGTTCCCCGTTGCATTATGCTAAGGACTTTTTCGAAATTTCCAGTTGCGTTTGCAATTAAGCCAACATCACTTAATCCTCTTTCTTTTGCGTTCTTAAAGTATAAATATTCAGAAGATCCTGATTCTGCGGGGGCGGATTCGATGTCAAAGTCAAACTTATTATACTTCCAAATATTACCTTGAGGAGTATCTTTATTACTAAGTGAAAATTGGATTTGATCAGATAAATACTGTTCTAATGAAAATAAGTTTTTAATTTGGAGTGGCTCGAGAGGCTGATCACTTTGGTAAGTTTGCACATACTCAGCTTTGGTGATTTGTACACTCTTATCAATAGTAGAGTCTGCGTTTCCTAAATAGGGGGGGATATAATCGGAGTTAGACATTGTAATATAAGGGCGAGAATAATCAATATTGTATTCGCTCTTTAAATTTATTTTTAATATTGAAATAATATGATCACTTTTAACTTGTAAAAAATTAACCAGCTTTAGATATTCTTGGTGATGTGGCTCTAGACTTGGCATCAAATCGCCAAACAAAAGTTCAAATTCATTTAATAATTGAGTAAATTTTGAATTTATTTCAACTAAGTCGCTTACCTTTTTTTGAAATAATATCTGAGTATTTTTATAAGTAAATTCTCCCCTATTATTTCCTTCAAGGGTTACATGGCTTTCATCACGTAGTAGTTTAAATAAATAAGTTCCAAATTTAGTCCTATATTCTAGACTAAAAAAATCTTTTAGTTCATTTAGTCGAGGTAATAGAGTTTGTAAATCATGATGGGTAGAAATAAATTCATTTATGGAATTTGTAATTTCCTGGAAGTCATTATTTATGGATTCGATTATTTCAGAGGTAGAAAGTTTTAAAGTAGGTTCAACATTAGAAGTCTGGGCAATTGCTAAATTTGTAATTAGTAAAAGAGTAGTAAAAATTTTCAATATAGTAATTAATATTTTTATTGTAGCCATTTAAAATCTACTTTCTTGCTTATTAAAAAGAGGTAAATCTAATTTATTAACTTATTTCATTTTAAACTATTAAAGAAATTATCACTACTGTTTAAATATGCAATTTTAAGAGTTACAAAAATTGTCAATTTATTGGGTTATTATTCGAAATAATTTTAATTTTATCTTATTAACTTCTTTTAGATTAGGATCTGTAAAGTCGTAAGGGAGCTATCAAACTATCTTTGCGCTACAAAAAGAGAATTAGTTATACCTAAGTAATTGGATATAATTAATCAAGTTTATGAGGAGTTTGAATTTTCGTTGCGATGAAACTTTGACTAAAGACTATCTTGTCGTGACCATAATATGTGTTCTGCAATTAAATTCCATGTCATTGCCTCGAGTACAGGTATTGCGCGAGTTACAATGCAGGGATCGTGTCGCCCTTTTTTTGCTTCATCTAAAACAGTAGATGTTGGTTTAAAAGCAACTCGTGAAATAACAAGTTCTCCTGTAGTTATGCCACCTCTAATCCCGCCATATTTGGCGGCGCTTGAGTTTGGAGAGTGAAAGTGGCTTCCCTCTGCTTGAATGGATTGAAACCCTAAACCAATTTCGATTCCAGTTGTTGCGCCCACACTCATGTAAGACATAGCTAAATCTGATTTAAATTTGTGAAATACAGGTTGCCCTAAATTTTTTGGAATATTTTTAACCCAAATTTCAGCAAGGCCACCGTAGCTATGCCCCTCAACTTTGGCATTTGATAATAAATCACGCACTTGTTGATTATTTGCAGAAGGAAAACGAGCTGAAAAATCATCTGGAATAAACACTCCGGACTCGATATTTTTATAATCTTCAATTGATAATTCAATGCCACCAATTTGGCATGAGAATCCAAGGACTTCACAGGCGGGATAAAGTTCACGTACAAACATTTGAGCTACTGCTCCAGCCATAACTCTTGATACTGTTTCACGACCAGAAGAGCGCCCGCCACCTCTGTGATCCACATGTGAGTATTTTGATTTCCAAAGATCATCTGCATGGCCCACTCTCGACTTATTTTGGATGTTGTTATAGTCATTCGATCTTTGATCATGATTTTTTACGATCATGGCTATTGGGGTTCCAAGGGTTCGTCCATTGTAAACTCCACTTAAGACTTCTACCTTATCTGATTCTTGGCGTGCTGAAACTACACCCTCACTACTTTTATTATTTCCACCTGGCTTTCTGCGATCTAATTCTCTTTGTAATAGCTGGTAGTCAAAAGAAACTCCTGCAGGGCAACCATCAATAATTGCGCCTAAGGCTACCCCGTGGCTTTCTCCAAAAGTTGTAACTGTCCACCGTTGTCCTAAAGAATTAGCACTCATGCTGCCTCCAGTAATGATGAGAGTTGAGCCACTTTAACCATAAAAGTGAAACAATCTGAAATTAACGAAGTCAGTATATACTTAATTTACTTTTTATAACTAAATCTAATTTATTTAATAAATTAAATAAATTAGAGCTTTAGTTTGGTAAAAATTGTAATTAAAATCTATTTTAAAACTGACTTTCAGTTATAATTAGATTAAAAGTTGTAAAAATAAACAACAATAATTTCAGATATTTTAAAATCTTAAATTTATTATTCAGTGACTCCACAGAATTATCCACATAATTTTAATTCATTTTCGTTATCAAAGTTGACTATTGGGGTTTACGAAAACTCTAAGCTAAGGTTGTATTTTTTTGGTCATGAAACAAACATCCGATAATAAATTTTGTTTTTAGCGCAGGAAAATTTTTAAGTACAAGGAATAACTCAATAAAATTATTGAGGCTTATCCTCTGTGATAAGCCGCAGATAATTTTTTGAGTTATGACGATGGAATTATAAAAATTAACAAGCTAAAAAAATATTTAATATCGAACTCGCGTTTTAAGTATAAACATTAAATATCAAATAGTTAAATGGATTATAAAAAATATAATTATGAAAATACAAACTTTAGTTTGGATTTTCATAATACGGGGTGATTGAAAATCGCCCCTAACAAACAGGAGAATAACTGCTTATGATTATGTCTGATATAATCGCGAAGCGATCAGACTTAATCATGAGCAGTTATTTTGTAATATGGAATTGTGCATGGGAAGGTTGGAGAAATTCAAATTGCTGGTTTTGAAGAATCTAAAGAATAATAATTTGAATCAATGTTTGTCTTGCCAATTGATTTGGCCATTAGTTTGTTGAACGAAATTGAAATTAATAAAAATAGAATAAAGTAGATCAATAAATTTTTCATGGTTATCTCATTTCCCGAAACGGTTTCTCATGATTATAAACTCCAATCAATGGGTTTTTTATTTTTTGACTCTAGGTATGTATTTATTTTTGAAAATGGTTTAGAGCCTAAAAATCCACGATGTGCTGATAGTGGAGAAGGGTGGGGCGACTCTATTACATAATGTTTTTTTCTATCTATGAAAGCCCCTTTTTTTTGTGCATAGCTACCCCATAAAATAAATACAATATTTTCTCTTAGGTCATTGATAAGATGAACTATTTTATCAGTAAAAATCTCCCAACCTCTTCCTTGATGGGAATTAGCCTTTCCGGCTTCAACTGTTAAAACTGCATTTAGTAATAATACTCCTTGGGTAGCCCAACCCATTAAATAACCATCGCCAGATTTTTTACTTATCCCAACATCTTGTTTTAATTCTTTAAAAATATTCATTAAAGATGGTGGATGGGGTATTGAGGGCTTTACGGAGAATGATAAACCATGGGCTTGATTTGGGCCATGGTATGGGTCTTGGCCTATGATTACAACTTTAACATCATCAAATGGAGTCGTATTGAGTGCAGCAAAAATATGATTACTTTCTGGATAAATAGTCTTTCCAGCCGTTTTTTCTGCAATTAGAAAATCTCTTAGATTTTTCAGGTATTCTAAATTAAATTCATCTTCCAATTTGTTTTTCCAAGAGTCTTCAAGTTTAATTTGTGAGTTCACTTTGGCATGATTCGATGAAGAAAACTCTGTGATCATTTTTAATTCCTTTTTAAGGCAAACAAGCAAAAAAATGTTATTGTTTTGGAAATTTTATAACTAATTTGTTTTCAATATAATCCATATGTGCATTATCAAGATCAACTCCTTCTGGTGTGGGATAGGATCTATTAAATGATGAACTTATAAAAGTACCCATGGTTTCTTTTTTTTGTGAACCTTCAATTATAACCTGTTGATTTTCAATTTTTACGCTCATTGTATCTTTAGAGACATCACTTAAGGAAAACTCATAAATAATAAATTTATCTTCCTCGTGGATGTTTAACTCGGGTCCAGAGCTAAAAACGCTTTCCCAGCTCGGGTCATTTTGTTTATTTTCTTCTTTTTTTGAACTTTTATTATCATTTGAAAAAAATTCAAAAGGTTTTAAAAAATTTTGCCACCATGAATTGCCATTCGATTTTTGATTATCATTGCGTTGTTCTAGATTTTCAAATGGATCGGACCCAAAAAAACCAAAAGGAAAATTAAATTGCATTCCATGTTGATTATAACGATTTTGAAATTCTTTTTCAGCGGCTGATTTTCCCATTTGATAACCAACAATCCAGCCAACACAAACACAAACTAGCGCAATAAAAAATTTTTGTTTATTAAATCTCATAATTATAACTCCAGCGGTTTACAAGTATACCAAGTGATAAAAGTTTTGAAGTGAAAACAACAATTATAACGCGCAATAACTGCTAAAGATTAAGTCTGATCACTTCGCGATTAAATTAAACATATTCTTAAGAAGTTATTTTCTTGTTTGTTTGGGGTGATTGAAAATTGTATGTGCGCAACGAGTATAGACAAATACTTTAAATAAATTTAAGTTTTTTAAATGATAAAAATACTAAATCAAAATCAAAAAATTCAAGAAGCAATTCAACAAAAACATAAATTAGCATTAGCAAGAGTGATTGATGATAAGACCCTTGGGTTTCATCAGGTTACTCAAAGAGAAAATCTGTGGACAACTTCTCAACAAATTGCAGATGACTTTCGAAAAAAATATAAAACTCTAGTTGTCATGGGAATTGGTGGAAGTGCTCTTGGCGGAAGAGTTATTAAAGAAGCTCTTGCATTCAAAACTGATCGAGAAATTTTATTCTGGGATAACGTTGATCCAATTTTAATGGATTCACAATTAAAAAAATTGGATGGAAAATTGGAGACAGTGGGATGGGCAGTGATTTCAAAAAGTGGAAACACTATTGAAACATTAACTCAATGTGATTATGTAGCGCAGTTTTATAAAGCTAAAAACTTAAATTGGACCAAGCAAGTTGTAGTGATAACTGAGCCTCGCGAAAATCCACTTTCTAACTTTGCAAAAAAATTTGAGATTCCACAGTTAGAAGTTCCATTGGATGTGGGTGGAAGATTTTCAGTTCTTACTCCTGTTGGTTTATTTCCAGCAGCATTTTTAGGTTTAAATATAAATCTCCTTAAGGCTGGTGCAAATAAGGCTTTAGCTGATGTGGAGACTGTAACTGCACTAACAGCATTGAGTGAGCAGAGTTTTATAAATCAAGAATGGATTACAGTTTTCTGGACGTATTCTGAACTTTTAAAAACTTTTGGCTTTTGGATACAGCAATTATGGGCAGAATCCCTCGCAAAAAAAGTTTGCCGAGATAATAAAACTCAAGCTCCGCGGGCAAGTACACCAATGCCATGTATGGGGGCAACAGATCAACATTCTATACTTCAACAAATTGCCGAAGGTTATAAAGATAAATTTGTTGTATTTATAAGAAGTGAGCAATCAGAGTCTCAAGGGCAAATTATTAATGAATCATTATTTAACAATATGTACCACATGAATGGAAAACCTTTTGGTCAACTTTTAAAAGCCGAAGCGATTGCGACTCAGGCCGCACTTACTGAACATGGCGTTTCAAATATTACAATTACAACACCATCGATGAACGAAGAATTACTTGGTTATTTATTTATGTATTTTGAATTAGTAGTAGCTACAATCGGTGAAAGTATGAATATAAATACATTTAATCAACCAGGTGTGGAATTGGGTAAAGTCATTGCAAAAGATTTGTTAATTAAAGGACTTTAACGAGTGAACTTCACAAAATGAGTGATATTAAAAAAAATTCGAATTCGAAAACTTCGCAATATCACTCGCTAGGACTTGGACAAGAAAAACTTTCGGGAGTCATTGAAAGAGTTACTTACCATAATGAACAAAATGGGTGGTCGGTAATAAAAGTATCTCCATTTCAAAACCCGCAAAAATTAGTTACTGTTATTGTTCATCAAGCAAAAGTTTTTGCTGGAGCAAGTATGGAGTTTCACGGTCAATGGACTAATCACCCTCAGCATGGTGAGCAATTTAAAGCTGATAAAATTATTGAAAAAAAACCAGCAACCACTGCGGCTATCGAAAAATATTTAGGCTCCGGTTTAATAAAAGGTGTTGGTCCTGTAACAGCTACTCGAATTGTAAAACACTTTAAAGAAAAAACTTTAGATATTTTTGAAAATCATATTGAACTATTAAAAGAAGTCCCTGGAATTGCAGATCGCAAACTTGAAGATATAAAAAATTCTTGGACCGAACATAAATCCATTCGTGATGTAATGATTTTTCTACAAGGGTATGGGATTAGCACTTTATTTGCCGTAAAAATTTTTAAAACTTATGGTGATAAAGCCATCGAAACAGTTTCGAAAAATCCCTACACATTAGCTCGGGATATTTATGGAATTGGTTTTTTTTCTGCAGATAAAATTGCACTTAATATGGGGTTTGAAAAAAATGGAATTCCTCGTGTTGAAGCGGGAATAAAACATGTTCTTGCTAGTTCGCGAGAAGAGGGACATTGCTATTTAACTCTAAATCAAATTCAGTTACAGACAAAAGAACTTTTAGAAGTAAATGAGCCAGATAAAATAATTGGCGTACTGAAAGATTTACTTGCGCAAAATGAAATTAAAAAAAGAATTCTTGAAAAAAATAATTTACATGAAGAATGTTTTTATTCAAAAAGTTTATATTATGATGAAGAGACGATTGTAAAAAAAGTTCAATCTCTTTTTCATTTAAAAGTAAATATTGATTTGTCTCGTATAGAAGATTGGGTTCAGCGGTATTGCTTGCAACATAAAATCACCTTAAGTGATGAGCAGTTTCAAAGTGTAGTGCAGATCCCATCTAAATCAATTTCCATTTTAACAGGTGGCCCTGGTTGCGGTAAGACGACTTCAACAAAGGTACTAGTAAAATTACTTCAAGCCATGAAAAAAAATATTTTACTGGCGGCTCCTACTGGTCGAGCAGCACAACGGATGTCTGAAGTCATTGGGATGGAAGCAAAAACAATACATCGATTATTAGAATGGGCCCCAAACAAAAATGGATTTAAAAAAGATGAATCAGACAATATCATAGCAGATTTTTTAATTATTGATGAATGTTCAATGTTAGACGTGAGTTTGACTGCAGCACTTTTAAAAGCTGTAGGAAAGACTACACAAATATTATTGATTGGTGATCCGGATCAATTACCTTCGGTAGGTGCTGGAAATATTCTATTTGATTTATTAGACTCGAACGTTGTTCCAAAATTTCAACTTACAAAAGTTTTTAGGCAAGCTGAATCTTCTTATATTATTAAGTACGCACATATGATAAATAAAGGCGTAGTTCCTAAAATATCTTCTCCAATCGGAGAGCCCGATGTTTTTAAAAATAAAGTGGATTGTCTTTTTATAGACTCCGAAGAAGCAACTCAAGAACAGGCAAAATTTATTGCAAAAACACAAGTAGCACTTCGTGAAACATTTAAAACAGGGCGAAGCCAATTGATTCAGGTGGGAGAAGAAATTCAAGGAATGGTTTCAAGGGCTGACTTCCTTGAGGCTGAAAGAAGCGATACTCAATTAAAATTTGAGAAACTTTATATTCCTGATTTTAATAAAGATGATTTACAAAAAGAATCTGTGTTGTATATTCCAGAAAAATTTCTTCATGTTAATTTAGAAAAATTGGCTTCAGCAAAGAATGAAGTCGAAGAATTAAAATCTATATTAAAAAAAATTCATCCTTGGTCTACCTTACATCATGGTATGATCGCTCAAGATGCTATTTTAAGATTGTATACAAAAACAATTCCAGAGGTGTTGGGTCAAAAGTGTGAAATTCAAGTTTTAACTCCTCAAGTCCGAGGATCACTTGGAACCGTGAACATGAATTTACAAATTCAACAAACTGTAAATCCTCTTACTCCACAAAAAAAGCAAATACAAATTGGCGAAAGAATTTATAGAGAAGGAGATCGAGTTATTCAAACACGTAATAACTATGATCTTGGAGTATTCAATGGTGATATTGGCAATATTGAAAGTATAGATACGGATGACTTTAGTTGTTTAATATATTTTGCGGGGCACGATCAAACATTTACGTATGCGCGAGAGGATTTGGTGGATGTTCAGCTTGCTTATGCAATTACTATTCATAAGAGCCAAGGATCTGAGTTTGAGGCCGTGATTATTCCTGTTGCAACTCAACATTTTAAAATGTTATTTCGGAATTTAATTTATACTGGATTAACAAGAGCAAAAAAATTAGCAATTTTTGTCGGAAGCAGAAAAGCACTCAACATGGCTATCCAAACAGTGGATCAAAGGACAAGACAAACTGGTTTAAAAGAATTACTGCAAATGAAAATGTGAAGAATTAGTTAATTGCCATTTGTTGTATATATACATAAACTTTTACGTTATGAAGCCAAATCATAATATTAATAAAGAAGAATTATTACAAAAACTCATTTCACAAGTTGAGAAAGAGTTGGCTGTTGCCATACAAGCTGCAAGGACCGCTCATGAAGATGCTACAAATGAAGAGAGTAAGCCTGAAAACGAATACGACACTCGTGCACTTGAAGCTTCATATGTGGCGCGAGGCCAAGCAAAGCGTGTTGCCGATCTCAAAGAAATGTTATTTGAATTCAAAAGAATTAAAATTAAAAATTTTGATGATAACGAACCAATTACAGCTACAGCATTTATTGCAATTGAATCGGAGCAAAATAAAATTCAAAATTTATTTTTTCTCCCCTTGGGAGGGGGGTTTTCTGTTGAATTAGATGGTGTAAAAGTTCAGGTGGTCACACCTAGTACGCCACTCGGCCAAGCCTTGTTGCAAACAAAACTTGGAGATATTATTCAGGTTAATTTAGGTGCGGCTGTTAGAGAGTACGAAATCATTTCGGTGCAGTAACATTGTCTATCCAACAACGAACAGCATCTCCTAACTCATAAAACATTGAATTGATATTATTAAGATAGTTTCTTCGTGCGAACGAATCCTGTTTTAGGTTATTTGTAGTGGTGATCCACCATTTTTCATTCATAAAAGAACCTGAATCTAAATTTGCGTATGAACCAAGGAAAAATGGAAAAAAGCTTATGCTCGCACGACCTGCTCTTGCAGAGTAGCTATTTGCTAACTCTGACATTAAGACAGTTATTTTTGCAGGACTTAAATTTACATAATTCATTTTATTATTAGCTCGCAGAGAATAAATTGGATCGGGATCAATAGTAAAATCTTTATCGTTATTAATTTTTTTGTGAAAAATATAGCTCAGAGTGTCTTCATATGCGAAATGATAGTAGGCGATTATATTTGTCATGTTTCCAATAAAGTCTTTACATCCATACGGAGAAAGACATTGGGATAAAACCATGTTTATCATAATTTTACTTGGAACTTGTGAGGAGTGAAATGGCTGAGCAACGTCTTCAATATAATGGAGAGAGTTTGCAACAAATCTCCAGCCCCAGTAGTTGTGTTTTAGCGTAAAAGCTTGCTGCGCTAAATTCATAAATAACTGAGCGCGATTATGAGCTTCTCCCATGGGTTCATTTATTTTTTCGAGTGGTAATTTAAAACTTTGAATTGGATGCTTCCAGTAAAGTTCTCTCCAATACATGTGTCGAAAGGCTTGTGACGATAAACCTGCTTTGCCTCCCATCATTGAATACTCTGATCTCCATAGTTCTGGATATTGGTCTTCTTTAAAAAGTTCTTGATCCATACCCCAATCTGGTTCATCGGAGTAAGTTGATAAGATTTCTAAGACCGATAAGGTTAATACAGATTCTTCATGTAGTATGTTTTTAAATTCATAATTTTTATTTATTTGAATGGAGTTTTTGAATGAGCTCACATTTTCAAAATTTGTAGAACTTAGAAAACTAGTTAAGGGTTCATAGTTAACTTTTAAGTTTTCATTAACATGAGCTCTTAATATTTCTTTTGTGATAAGGTGATGATCGGCCCAACCCAATGAAAATTCGCTGAAAGAAAATATCGAAAAAGTTAAGATAAAGAAACAAGATAAATTAATTTTAATTAGCATATATAATACCTCAATGTGATTTGAATCTACTAGTTTTCTATTCGGAGGTAGTTGTTATTACTTTAATTAAGAAAAATTCACTTTTGCTTAAGCACGACTAAAGTTTAATATAAATAAAATAAAAAATTGAGTTTTGCAGGCGTCGAGGAATTGCTAATTAATTTTAATCTTCGACAAAGGTCTAGTCTGTGTATAAATAAAGCGAGTTAAATTAATAATTAGAATTATAGGACATCGCTTCGCAACTTGCTCAAACCTTCCTTTAGATAGATACTTTTTGGACCAACCATGGAGTATTCATTTTATGTCAAACTTAATTGGTCACCAGATTAATAATTCAGAAAAAATAAATAAACTTATTCGCGATCTAGCTCAAGAAGTTCATGCTGAAAATCAAAAGATCACTGGCGTAAAAGACGCTGATCCTTCTTTAGTTGAATCATCAAAAATGCTAGTTGATAAAATTGCACAAGTGAGAGGTCGACCTTTAGTTTATCCTTATGTGGGATCAAGTGCGGGAAATGGTGTTTATGTTGAGCTTGAAGATGGCAGCGTTAAAATGGATTTAATTAACGGTATTGGAATTCATATCATGGGACATGGTCATCCTAAATTAATTGAAACTGCAATTCGTGCATCATTAAGTGATATTATAATGCAGGGAAATTTAGAACCCAATAAAGAATATTATAAATTTACTGAGAAATTAGTTTCTTTAGCATCAAAAAATAGTCGACTAAAATATGCATGGCTTGCAACTTGTGGAACCATGGCAAATGAAAATGCGTTAAAACTTGCGCGACAAAAAAATACTCCTAAAAGAATGATTGTTGCATTTAAGGATGCTTTTGCCGGTCGATCAACAATGATGGCTGAAGTTACCGATAACCCTTCTTATAAAGTAGGCCTTCCTGAATATAATGAAGTGCTTCGTTTACCTTTTTTATCTAAAACAAATTCAGCAGAGGTAGCACTAAGTAAATTTAAAGAACTTTATGCTCAACATGAAAATAAAATTGGAGTTTTTTCTTTTGAACCAATGCAAGGTGAGGGTGGGTATAAAGTTGGAACAAAAGAATTTTTTGTTCCATTATTTGAGTTTTGTCGAGAAAAGAAAATTGCAATTTGGGCTGATGAAGTTCAAACATTTACTCGCACTGGTGAAATTTTTGCATTTCAAAAATTAGGAATTGGAGACTATGTTGATCTCTGTACCATTGCCAAAACTGCTCAAGTGGGTGCAACTCTTTATACTGAAGAATATAATCCACAACCTGGTTTAATTGCTGGAACATTTTCAGGATCAACCGTTTCATTGGCTGTAGGAACTGAAATTCTTAGAATTTTAAGTGAAGAAGGATACACTGGCTCAACGGGCAGAATTCAAAGCATTCATAATCAATTTGTAGGAATGTTAAAAGAGCTCAATGAAACTACTTGCAAAGGTATGCTCACAGATGCTGGTGGCCTAGGGTTGATGATTGCAGTTACTCCTTACGATGGTAGCAAACAAAAAACAGATGATTTATTAAAAAGACTTTTTAAAAATAATATGATTGCTTTCAATTGCGGAAAAGATCCATATCGTATTCGATTTTTAGTTCCTGCTGTTATTAAAGATTCAGATATAAAGATTGCAAAAAATATTATTGAAAAATCAATTCTCGAGGGAGTTTAATCAAATACTCGAATAATTTTATTATATAAGGGAGAGTGATTTGTGGATTTAATTGATGCTGCCCGAGAGTTAATTGCAATTGATACTTCGCCAGACAGTGGTACACGAGAAGTAGCTCAATGGTTAAAAACAAAAGCAGAGCAGTTAAATCTAGATTTTCTAGATCAAGAAGATTCGTTCAATGGTGTTGAGCAATCAAATGTGATGATATCAGTAAAAGATTTACTTCAAGATGAATCAAAATTTAATGAAGATTTCTTATTAGTATCTCACCTTGACACTGTTGATCCTGGTTCGGGTTTATTATGGACAGAAAACCAATTTAATCCGTTTAACTTGATAATTAAAGATGGGTACCTGCACGGTTTAGGAGTTGCCGATGGAAAACTTGATTTTTTATGCAAACTCGAGGCCCTATCACAATGGCAAAACTCTGAATATCAGGATCGTAGTACCAAATTGATTCGTCGGCCTGTGCTGCTTGGGACATACGGTGAAGAAATTGGTATGCATGGTATGCTTAGATATATTAGAAAAAATAAAAATAAAAATAAAGCTAAGTATGCATTGATTGGTGAGACAACAGATCTTAATATTATTCATGGCACAAAAGGGTATGCGGTAATAGAAATAAAAATTCCATTTTCTAAAGAAGAGCAAGCTTATCGTTCTCAACATGATTTATCTGAATCAGCAACTACTCAAACAAGAATTTTTAATGCTACAAACTTGAAAGAAAAAGGCGGTTATTGGTCTACTAAAGAAAATGCCATTGATAAAATATTTAAATATTTACTTCAAATTCCTGAAGGCATTGTACTAATGGAAGTAGATGCAGGAGTAAGTCATAATGTTTTTCCACTGCATGGAATGGTTGAATTTGATGTTGTAAGCGGTATTCAAAATACTATGGCACAAAAGCTTAAACAATTATATTATTCATTGACTGAACTTCGAGGGCAATTTTTGAGATTTAATGATGCTGAGTTTTCACCCTCGCAACCTCAATTAAATATATCAACTATTAAAACAGTTGAGGGAGAATTATATTTAACTGCTATGTTTTTGTTCCCACCATTAGTTACAGAAATTGATTATCAAAACTGGCTAAACCAAATTAAAGATTATGTCCAACTTAATTTGAATGGAGATATTAGATTAGTAGATTACAAAAAACCATATAAAATATCTAAAGATTCTGATTTTATCAAAAAATGTTTAGAATTATCTAAGGAAAATAATTTATCATGTGATTTAATTACTTTACCTAAAACAAATGAATCAAGTTTATTGAGTCGCATTGGTGTTGAGTGTATTTCGTTTGGTGCTGGCATAAGAGAAGGCAATACGCATTCGCCTTCCGAAATGGTCAAAATAAGTGATTTAAATTTATCTGTTGAGTTTTATAAGAAGGCGTTATCTAAATTTTGTATAGGAGAGTAGAGTGGGGTTTTTAATTCGCGCTATCCGAAGTGATGATATTCATCAAATGACTGATCTTACTAAACAGTTTCATCTCATGAATTTACCAGGGGAACGAAAAGTTTTATCCGATAAAATTGAAAGAAGTGTTGCTTCATTTGCTGGGGATTTACCAAAAGAAAAATCTGAATATATTTTTGTAATAGAAGATACTGAAGAAAAATTAATAGTTGGAAGTTCGCTAATTATTGCAAAACATGGCAATGAAGATGTGCCTCATACTTTTTTTAAAGTAATCAAAAAAAATCATTTCAGTGAAGATTTAGGTATTGGATTTATTCATCAGATTCTTCGATTTCAAATGGACATGGATGGTCCTTCAGAAATTGGTGGACTACTCATTGATAAATCTTATCGACGAAGACCTGAAAAATTAGGTAAACAAATTAGTTTTGCAAGATTTAATTATATTGGATTGTTTCCAGACCGATTCGAAGAGCGTTTACTTTGTGAGCTTACTCCTCCACTTACAGATGAGGGTCGAAGTGAATTCTGGGAAGCCTTAGGTCGAAGATTTACTGGGCTCCCTTATCAGGAAGCAGATTTGCTGAGCCAAAGTCATAAAGAATTTATTCAAAGTTTATTTCCCGAAGAAGATATTTATGTATGTTTACTTGAAACAAAAGCACGTACAGTCATTGGTCGAGTCGGTGAAGCTACAAAACCCGCTCAGTACTTGCTAGAGAGCGTAGGTTTTAGGTATCTTGAAGAAGTAGATCCTTTTGATGGAGGACCTCATTACGGAGTGCAAACTAAAGATTTAATTCCAATTCAAACTGGAGTGAAAGCCCAAGTAACAGAATTTAAAGATGCTGTTTACAAGCACCACGGTTTGGTTGGCTTAGATACTGATTATTATCGTTGTACACATACTCCTTTTGATTTGCGTGGTAATGAGATTGCACTTCCTCCGCAAACTTTAAAATTGCTCGAGGTTGAACAGGAGCAAGAAGTTTATATCAATTCATGGTCTGCAGTAAGTTCAAATCATAAGAGAGAGGGTGCTTTGTGAGTGATATATTAAACAAAAAAAATAAATTTGAAACAAGATATAAAGGTGATTACATCGACGGAATATTTAAGGCACCTGAATTTGAAAGCGGGTCCTTTAATGATGTGTCGCCTTCAGATACTTCTGATATTTTAATGAATGTTGTTTTTGGGTATGATCATGTTGATGAAGCTTGCCATATTGCTAAAAAAGCCTTTTTAAAATGGTCAAGACTTACACAACCTCAAAGGTCTGAGTATTTATTAAAACTAAAAGAAGTCTTTATTGCCCATGAAGAGCAAATGGCTGAATGTATTTCTCGTGATACAGGAAAACCTTTATGGGAGGCTATGACCGAAGCAAAAGCACTTAGTCAAAAAATAGATGTTACCCTTCAACACTCTATGAAATTGGTTCAAACTGAAATTATTCAAAATGCATTACCTCAAGTTGATGGAGTCATCCGATATAAAGCCAGAGGAGTTATGGCTGTTGTTGGACCATTTAATTTTCCTGCACATTTACCAAACGGTCATATTATTCCTGCGCTTGCAATGGGTAACACTGTGGTCTTTAAACCTAGTGAGCAAACACCAGCAGTTGGACAATTATATGCTGAATTGATTCATAAGGCAGGATTGCCCCAAGGGGTTTTTAATATGGTTCAAGGAGATGGAGAGTGTGGACGAAAGCTTGTCATTAACGAAGATATAAGTGGAATTTTATTTACCGGAAGTTATGATGTTGGTTTAAGAATTAAACAAGAAACCATGACTCATTATTGGAAGATTTTAGCTCTTGAAATGGGTGGAAAAAATGCCACTGTAGTTTGGGAAGATGCTGATTTAGACAAAGCTGTTTATGAAACTTTGATTGGATCTTTTTTAACGGCTGGTCAAAGATGTTCTTGCACGAGTCGAGTAATATTACATGATAAAATTGCCGAAGAATTCACCGAACGCTTTTATCAAGCTGCAAAAAAAATCTCAATTGGCCACTGGAGTGAAAATGTTTTTATGGGACCATTAATTAATGGAGTAGCTGTAGAAAAATACTTACGATTTCAGGAGATCGCGAAAAGAGAAAATTGTGAAAGCTTAATGCGTGGGAAAACATTAGAAATGCCACATAAAGGTTTTTATGTAACTCCAAGTATATATCTTGTGAATGGGTTTAATAAAGAATCTGTTTATCAAAAAAGTGAAATTTTTGGTCCTAATGTAGCAATATATAAATCAAATGATTTTAATGAAGTAATGAATATCGTAAACTCAACAGGATATGGTTTAGTACTAGCCCTGTTTTCAAAAAATAAAAGCTTATATGAAGAAGCAGTTGTGCAAGCAAATGTTGGACTTTTAAATTGGAATAGAACAACAAATGGAGCAAGTTCACGATTACCTTTTGGCGGAACTGGAAAATCAGGAAATGATCGTCCATCTGCACATTTTGCAATTCAATATTGTACAGTTCCAATGGCGAATCTCGAAGACCCAACTCCATTTGATCCTTCCAAAGTAATGCCTGGTTTGGGATTTTAAATGAGAATTTTTTTAAGCTTTATCGTAGTGATCTTTGGTTTGCTGGGTGGTTTCTATTATTTTATCACCCAAGACTATTACGTAAGAAGTATTTCAAAAGATAAAACACCTATTATTTTTGAAGTCAGTAGTGGTGAAAGTTTTATTGAAATCGCAAGAAATCTTGAACTAAAAGGTTTAATTGATAATCAACATTTATTTAATTTAGTGGCTAAGTTAAAAAATCTTCGCTCAAAAGTAAAAGCTGGTGAATATCAACTTACGCCTTCGATGACACCAAAAGAAATTCTTCAAGTGTTAATAAGTGGAAAAAGCATATTGCATACGTTTACTGTTTCAGAGGGACTCAATATTTATGAAGTGGGCTTAGCTTATGAAAAACAAGGCTATGGCCGCAAAGATTTATTTTTGGAAGCCTGTTTTGATAAAGAATTATTAAAAAGAATTTTAGGTGAAGAACTGTATAGTTGCGAAGGATATTTGTTTCCTGAAACATATAACATTGATAAAAAAACATCGGCAAGTCAGTTGGTAGAAATCATGTTAAAAATGTTTGTTAAAAAATATACTGAATCCACTCAGGATTTAAATTTAGTGGGATGGACCCGTCATCAAATTGTAACTCTTGCAAGTATTATTGAAAAAGAAACTGGAGCAAAGGAAGAGCGACCTATTATTTCTTCAGTATTTCACAATCGCTTAAAAAAGAGAATGAAATTACAAACTGATCCAACGGTTTTGTATGGAATTTTAGATCAAACAAAATCTTATCGCGCAAATATAACTAAAAAAGATTTAACCACACCTACTCCATTTAATACGTACACAAATGAAGGGTTACCATTTGGTCCGGTCTCAAATCCTGGTGTTGAGGCGGTAAGGGCAGTGTTTAATCCTGCGGAAACTTCGTATTTATTTTTTGTAAGTAAAAATGATGGTACTCATGTTTTTTCAGAAAGGTATGAAGATCATTCAAAGAGTGTAACTCAATTTCAAATTGATAAAAAAGCAAGAGAAGGAAAATCATGGCGAGATCTTAGTGATAAAAAAGAAGATGCTGTCATATCCATTTCAAAAGAAAAAAAGTCTGGAAAAGACAAAACGAGCGCGACCACCAAAAATAAGAAAACAAAAAAATAACCTTAACTTGATAGACTTTCAAAGTTACCCTATAAAAAGAGAAAAAATCTTTTTGTAGGGGAGAATATATATGATACTATCTCCCCTATAAAAAGCAAAAGGTTCTATTTATAGGGGAGTTTTTATGACATCTAAACCATCACTGTCCATCTAGGGACGAGATAATGAGCTTAAAAAACTAATGTTATTGAAGCAAAAAAATACCTCAAGTCTAGTAGTAATGATGGGGCGACGTCGAATTGGAAAGAGTTATTTACTAAAAAAATATGCCGAAAGCTTCTCAAAAGTTTTTTTATTTGATGGATTAGCCCCACATGAAAAACAGACCAATGAAATGCAATTAGCGCATTTTGCTAAACAACTCTCAGAGCAAACAGGAGTGCCAGGATTTAAATTTGGAGATTGGACAGATGCTTTAAAAGCGCTTGCAAAACAAGTTTCAAAAGGTGTTACTTTTGTTTTACTCGATGAGATTTCATGGATGGGTAAGCATGACCCTGATTTCCCAGGGAAATTAAAATCCGTTTGGGATTCAGATTTTTTAAAAAATCCAAATTTAGTGTTTGCAGTATGTGGGTCTGTCTCTTCATGGATAGAAAAAAATATTTTAAAATCTTCAGATTTTTTAGGGAGAATCTCTTTTCAAATGACCTTACAAGAATTGCCACTAAATGTAATTCATTATTTTACAGGCAAACACAAAGTTCCTAAAAGTGAGTTGATTCGTTATGCTTGCATAACGGGTTGTGTTCCAAAATATTTAACCGAAATTCGATATGGAGCAAGCTTTGATGAAGAGATACAAAGGCTTTGCTTTACTGCCGAGGGATTTTTATTCAATGAGTATGAAAAAATATTTAGAGACATCTTTGAAAGAAAAACTGTAAGTTATAAAAAAGTAGTTAACAAATTAGCAGAAAAAAAAATGAGTGCCAATGAGGTCGCTAAGGAGTTGGGTCAAACTCTTAACAGTGATATCTCAGAGAGTTTAAAAATATTAAGGTCATCAGGATTTTTAGCGCGTGACTATAATTACAATGCTGACGGTACAAAATCTAAGTTGAGTGTTTATCGTCTTAAAGATAATTATTTGCGATTTTATATAAAAAAAATTGAACCTATTAAAAATAAAATAGAAATGGGAGACGATTTTGCAAACTGGCTCACAATTCGCGAGCAAATGCCGTCAATAATTGGTATGCAATTTCAAAACTTAGTGCTCAATCATCTTTCAGAAATAATAAAAGGTTTAGAAATTCCATTTTCAATTATTAAATCGGCCTCACCATATTTTCAGAAAAAAACTACAAAAAATAAAGGAGCATGCCAAATAGATTTACTCATTCAATGTAACAACGACGTTTGGTATGTTTGCGAAATTAAATTCAAGAAAATAATTGATTCAAAAGTAAAAACTGAAGTTGAAAGAAAACTATCAATAATAAGTAAACCAAAATCTGTAAAATTGCGAAGTGCACTTATATACTTTGGACAAGCAACACCAGAGATTTTGGCCTCATTTGATAAGGCACTTGATGTGGGTAGTTTGGTTTAATCAATATTCCCGTTCGGTAACAAAAATATAATTGGGGTTGATCTGATCCCGTAAGGGAACATGATGGCATCTGTGAAAATAATTCAGGTTTTAATAAGATTTTATTCAGGTATTAAAGTGCTTCTTTTATTTTTATATGAGCGAGTTATTTTTTCAAATAAACTCATCCCTTTACCATTAGTGACACCGTCTCTTGCTAAGAGTGAGGCCATTGCTTTTGGATCCATAACTTCCATCAATTCTTTTTCAGCGTCCTTATCATCTGCAGGATTTCTTTTTTTAAAATCAAATAAACTAAACCCATCACCACTTCCGCCATCACCACTTCCGCCAGTCGCTACGTTACCTAGAGAGCCAGAAGAACCAGTTCCACTTCCTCCGCCTGAGCCGGAGCCGTCTCCAATAGAAAACGTATCTAAATTATTTGGGCCACCGCCACCTCGAGGATTATTGCCACTTCCGACATTTCCAACATTATCAAGATTATTTGGTCCCGAGCCCTTTGGATTACTTCTGCTCCCACTATCTGCGCTCCCACCATTTCTACCGTTTGCTCCTCCGTCATCAACTTTATTGAGTGGATTAGAGAGGCCATCAATAAAACCATCTTTGCTACCAGAGCCAAGGTTTGCAATATCTAAAGAGTTTAAATCTGAATCAGATAATTTCCCATCTATAAAACCGCCAGTATTACCTCCTAAATTATCTCCAGTGCCATTAGAATCTCCGGTTGTTCGGGATTGCAAACAACGAGGATCAGTTGGACTTGAAACGCAGATACAAGTAATATGTGTTGCATTTTCGGACTTAGAACAATCAGGAGTTATACTAGTAAGATCTGATTTTTCACAAAGATTTGGGTACGATTTACAAAAATCAACCTGATTAGAAGTTAGTTTTTTATTACAATCAACAGCAGACATTTGAGAGGCACCAATTTTAATTGCATTTTGCCCGGCTTTTTGTAAAACAGCTTCTTTACCGCGACAACTTGTCATGTTGTTTGAGGCCGAACCGGTAGATTTAGAGTCAGACATTTCTTTAACAATTTCTTGTGTTTTGTATTCGATATCTAATAAGTTTTGTCGATGAGTTGCGTTTCCTGAAGCCGATTCAAGTCGGTTGCTAACAGCTTCGGATTGGCGAATAATTTCTTTTGCAGTACTAATAGCATTGCCACAGGATTTTTCGCAGGAGGATTTAATTCGAGCACAATTACCTCGAAAAACTCCAACAGCTGCGTTCATGCCCTTAAGAGCAGTAGCATACTTCGCACATTGGTCTGCCATTCCAATTGTTCCGCCAATATCAGAAAGTGGTCCTCCAATTTCGGCTGCTGATTGTAAAATTCCTGGATCTTTTTCTTCTAGACATTGGGTCTCTGTACTTCGAGCATCACTGTCGCAATCGCCGACAAGAGATTCAAGTTCACAAACAGAGCTTGTAGTACGATTATATTCAGAACGTATTGCTGAAAAAGAACTTGTATAAGTTGAAAAAGATTGGCGCGCCTTACAAAGTGAACTTAAGTCCGCCGCTGAACCGGCATCAGCCGATGTAGATGTAGATGCTGTGGAATTAGAGTTGACCTTAGGACCATATTTTTTATAATAAATAATATCTATACAATCTTGATCTCTAGCATATTTAACTTTCCCAGTTTTTGGATCAGTAAATTTTTTATTATTGATTTCACATGATTGTCTTTCTTGATCCGTTAATTTCCAAAATCGTGCATCTTCCTCTTGGGTAAGAGGTCTGCCTTTATTATATTCAATATCAAACTCCTTAGAGTTAGATGCTTCTAAAGCCATTGAAATTTTTAATGGAAAATTTTTAAAAAAAATTATAAATAATATAAATACAATTTTTTTAATAATGTTTAATTTCATAATTAATTTCCCTGTAAAAGGGTTGTTTCTTTTTCCTTGTACCGATTTGATACTTTTTGAAAAAGAGTCATACCCATTCCCTTTGTAACACCATCTTGAGCTAACAATTCATCTAATTTTTTTGGATCTTTTTCTCCACCTGGTAAATAATCTTTAAGCTCATCTTTCTTATCTCCGCTTCCAATTTTTATACCCGTATCAGCGCCACCAGAATATGAACCATCAGTACCCATTACTTCAGGATTGATGCTGCTATCAGCACCTCCACCACCAGCTGAGTTTCCTGAGCCAGAGGTGCCACCACCATTTCCCAAATTTCCAAGAGATCTACCTCCACTTCCAACATTACCTACATTATCCAGATTTGAAGGAGACCTGCCGCTGCTAGCGGCTCCACCACTACCACCACTTCTACCAGAACCAGTTGAGTTCCCATTTCCGTCGCTACCATTACCATTTATTTTATCTCCTAGATCAGTTTTTCCATTTCCAATGGAATTAAAACCAGAGCCAAGTTCACCAAGGGATGATAAAGATAAATCAGGGCTTCCAAAATTTGGAGTTGGAAGGTTTTCTAAACTGTTATTGTTATCTGTAACTAAAGATTTAGAGCCTGTGCAAGTGGGATCCAAAGGATTATTCTTACAAACGCATATTGTATTGGAGGCATATTCAGCTTTTGAGCAATCTACAACGAGAGTATTGCTCTCCTCACAAAGACTTGGATATGATTTACAAAAATCAACAGTTCCTGGTGAAGAAATTTTTTTACCACAATCTTTTCCAGACATTGCTGATGCTGCAAGTTTAATAATATTTTGACCTGCTCGTTGGAGAACTAATTCTTTATCCTTACAGACCTTATACGCAAACTTTGGAGAGCCTTCATTTTTTGGAGTTAAATCATCTATAAAATAGACGGTGTTTGATTCCACAGCCTCGATTATACTTTGAATTTTAACTACATTAGGGTCTGTCGAAACCTTTACTTCAGACATCACTTTTTCAGAATTTTTTTTAATTGCTTTTGATAAATCAATTGCATCAGTACAAGCTTTTTCACATTTATTTTTATTATAATAACAAATACCTCTAAATATTCCCATTGCAGCATTAACACCATTCATTGCTTTACCAATCATCGAGCATTGATCTGCCATTCCCATAGTTCCACCAATATCAACCAAGGTTCCTAATGTTGTTATTGATTCATTAATTTCTGGACTAAAGTTTTCTAAACAATATTTTTTTGCATCATCAGCCGCATCCTTACATTGATCAGTGAGAGTTTGTAGCTCTTTAACTTGTGAAGTTATTTCTGAAAAAGGTTTCGCAAATTTTTGTACTGAAGAAATTTGATTTGCGTATTTACTTCTATTTGCAATTAACTTTTTAAAATCACCATCGAGATCATCAATAGCAACATCAACCTTGCCTTCCTCTGCAAGTATTTTATCTACGTCGGAATTAATATCCTCATCTTCAAGCTCTCCACTAGATTTTCTTTTTTCATCTAATTTTTTTATACAACCAAAGGTTTCAAATTCTGGGTTGTTTGGGTCCTCACAGCTGTGTCCTTTTAATTCAATGCCTTTATTTTGATTTGCAACTTTGTTATTCGAACCTCTAGCTTGACTATTTGCACTCTTAGGTGATGCTTTGAAAGACAATAGGAGTAAAAAAATAAAAAATAAATTTAAATATTTAAACCGTAAATGAATACAAATATTATAAATTGAATTTAATATATATTTTGCCATAATAATGTACTTGAGTTTACTCATGGCTAAAATCCCCCTAGGGCAATAATTAATCCTTAAAAATAAATTTCTACACTTTTAATAATTATAATATGAAATTCAATTATATAAAAGGATTACAAATTGAGCTTGTGCCTAAAGACCTATATAGATTATTGACAGAATCTTGATAAAAGTATCAAAAATTTAATCACCAACATAAAAAAGAAAAATTCATTATAATTTTCTATTACTTATTAAATTAAATAAGAGTGGAAAACTGGAAAAAAGTTTATCAGTAAAAAAAATGTAAGATCAATTATTTTTAAAAATAAAATAAAGTGTCTCATGATGAGTAAAATTAAACGTAATTTTTTCGAAGCCATAAAAAATACTTTTAGTAATTCAATTTAAAAATCAATTAAGATAGTGAAGAATTTAAGAGGAACTGCGAACAATTATATTAAATAAAAAAAGTGACTGAGTCATTTGTTATATCATCCGTAAAATTTACTCTCCACAGGGTTGAGCACCCAATCATTGGTTGAGGACGTAATCGTCAAAAGCAATTCATTTTAAATAAATAACCAAAAACAAGAAAACGTTCCACAAAAACCAAAAACGTACTACGAGTAAAGTTCAATGATACGTTTAATAATCTCTAAGATTAATAAAATTAGCCTAAGGACTATTAAAGTATATTTCCTAAAATTCCGACTTAGTTTATAGCTGTTGGCTATAAAATGAGTAATCATTTTGGACCTCCATCGCAAGGTGGAGGTAAATTTCAAGTCGCAAATGACCCAGTCAAAATATATCTACTGCAATAATTAAGTAGTTCTGAAAACGGAATAAATCGTACTTAGACGATTAACAAATCCAGAAAATTCAAAGATCGTATAATTTTAATTTTGAATTATAGGTAATTTGAAAGTGGGTGACTGAGCCATTTGTTTTATCCATAAAAAGTACCTCCACGGATAAATCATCCATCATTGGTTGAGGACGTAATCGTCAAAAGCAATTTATTAGAAATAAAAAACTAAAAACAAGAAAACGTTCCACAAAAACTAAAAACGTACTACGAGAAAAGTTCAATAATACGTTTAATAATCTCTAAGACTAATAAAATTAGCCTTAAGACTATTAAAGAAAATTTCCTAAAATTCCGACTTAGTTTACAAGGGTTAGTTGTAAAATGAGTAATCATTTTGGACCTCCATCGTAAGGTGGAGGTAAATTTCAAGTCGCAAATGACTCAGTCAATATACATCAACTGCAATAAAAAAGTAGTTCTGAAAATTGAATAAATAGTACTTAAACGATTAACAAATCCAGAAAATTCAAAGCTCGGATTATTTTGATTTCGAATAATGGGTAATTTGAAAGAGGGTGACTGAGCCATTCGTTCTATCCATAAAACTTACTCACCACAGGTAAAACACCCAATCATTGGTTGAGGACGTAATCGTCAAAGCAATTTATTAAAAATAAAAAACTAAAAACAAGAAAACGTTCAGCTAAACCAAAAACGTACTACGAGTAAAGTTCAATGATACGTTTAATAATCTCTAAGAGTAATAAAATTAGCCTTAGGACCATTAAAGTATATTTTCTAAAATTCCGACTTAGTTTATAGGTGTTAGCTATAAAATGAGTAATCATTTTGGACCTCCATCGTAAGGTGGAGGTAAATTTCAAGTCGCAAATGACCCAGTCAAAATTTAATAAATGCAATTAAGAAATCACAGTGGCGAACAATAAATGTTATCCCAACAATTTTATAAATTCGGTAAATCCAATATTCGGATAGGTTTTTAAACATGTATTAAAGTTAAAGCTTAATTTGAAAATTAAATAAAAATTAAGTAATATTTTTAAAATTAGTAAAAAGAGTGACTGAGTCATTTGCTATATCCATAAAAAGTACCTCCACAGGTGAATCACCCAATCATTGGTTGAGGACGTAATCGTCAAAAGCAATTTATTAGAAATAAAAAACTAAAAACAACAAACGTTCAATCAAAAACTAAAAACGCACTACGAGTAAAGCTCAATGATACGCTTAACAATCTCTAAGATTAATAAAATTAGCCTTAGGACTATTAAAGTATATTTTCTAAAATTCCGACTTAGTTTACAACGGTGAGTTGTAAAATGAGTAATCATTTTGGACCTCCATCGCAAGGTGGAGGTAAATTTCAAGTCACAAATGACTCAGTCGTTGAGTTTCAAAGCAAAAAACAAACTAAGATCAAATCGTGTTTAATTAGATTTAAAAACTAATCAATTCATAAAATCCATTTTCCGGATTTAATCTCACAAAAATTCTTTAATCTCTTTTATTAAAATATAAAAATTTATCTTTAAACTAGACTTTGGACCTTTCTGAACTGGACTAAAGTAGAAATAATTTTCAATTTTTTTTTCTTAACTTAATTCGTAAATTCAAACACAAGACGCGTTGCGATGTATAAAACCTAGACCTAAGCCCTAAAGTTTTCTGGACCTTCGCCGAGAAGTTATTTGTGAATAGAATTGTTTTCTTAAAGAGTCTCACTCAACAGTAAAAGTGAACTCTCAAAATCACAAAACTACTCACGCAAAAAACCAAAAAACAATTGAAATGGAAATTCAATTTTTTGAATTGAGTTATAAAAACTTTAAAAGATCACAATTGCCCATTGTCTTTTTTGAAAGCTTTTTAAATTCAAAATCAAAAATTGAGTTTTATTTTGAGCTACCACTTGTAGGCAACAAGTGATTACTGACACAAAAAAAGTGTCAAAAGGAGAGTTCTATGGGCTTAAGAATAAATACCAATATGGCGTCACTCAGTGCTCAAAGGGTTTTGAGTGTTCAGCAAAAACGTGCTGAACATGCAGCTGCAGCACTATCTTCAGGAAGTCGTATTATAAATGCAGCTGATGATGCTGCCGGGCTTTCAATTTCTGAGAGCTTAAGGGGTCAGATAAGAGGAATTAGTCAGGCGCGAAACAATGCTTTCAATGCAGGATCAGCGATTCAGATCTCTGAGGGCGGTTTAAATGAGATTAGTAATATTTTAATTCGTTTAAGAGAGTTGGGTATCCAAGCTGCCAGTGATAATATTGGAGATACCGAGCGGGGATTCTTAAATGAAGAAGCAAAACAAATTATTTCAGAGGCCGATCGAATTGCAAAAACAACTCGGTTTGGATCAAAAGTTTTGTTGGATGGTTCTGGTGGAAAAATGGAATTCCAAGTTGGCGCATTCGGAGGAGATGAAAACCGAATTGGTTATGATCTATCAACTAATGCAACTTCAGGAGCAATTGGAATCGACTCAATTGATTTGTCTGATAAAGATGGTGCTCGAAGTACATTGAATGTTGTTGATGAGGCCATTATAAAAATTGGTTCGATGCGAGCTAATTTTGGTGCTATTCAAAATAGGTTGCAAACTGCAGTAAGCAATTTAGATATTCAACATGAAAATCTAAGTGCAGCTAATTCAAGAATAAGAGATACAGACATAGCTAGGGAATCTGCAGAAATGACAAGCTCTAGAATTCTCCAAGAGGCTGCTGTTTCAGTATTAGCGCAAGCTAATACACTTCCTGGAATGGCGTTAAAATTATTATCGTAACAACTACTCATGTATAAAATCTAGAGGAGTGGATTAGGTTGATAAAACTTTAATTCTGCTCCCTAGGTTTGAAAATTTACGTTTGTAATTAAAAATTTAATTAAAAAGATTTATAAAGTTAAATTTTTTATTACAAAATATAAAATACATGATTTTATTAAACAGTTTGATAAAAAAATTAATTTTTAATAAAGAACAGATTATAGTTATAAAAATTGTTCAATTTATAAATAATGTGAAGGTAAAATTATTTTCACAAAAGTCTATTAGTTTAAGGAGTCGTCGCCCACAGACATGATGGACTCTTAAGCCCGCCCTAGGGGACGCCACCCCTAGGGTTTTTTTCGTTCGTAGCTTCAAAAAATTTAACTCTTATTTTATTTAAGACTCTAACTTCCATTTGTCGTACAGCTTCACGAGTGATTCCGTACTTTTCTCCAATTTCTTGAAGAGTAAGAGGCTCGTCTGCAAGTAACCTTTCGTCTAAAATTATTTTCTCTTTTTCTGTTAATGTTTCTCTTAATTTATCGATTTCTTCTTTAAGTACAGACAAGTTTTCCTTTAAAGATAAATTGTCATCTAATGTTTGTTGATCTTTGCTAGTTTGTAAGTCACCTATTGTTGATTTTGTATCATCATCAAGTGGGCGATCTAAGCTTATATCTCTTCCGTTTAATCGACCTGACATTTCTTCTATTTCATTTATTGGTATATTTAATTTTTCTGATAACTTTGAAAAATCTGGGCTTTCCCCTAAAGCATCCAATAAGTTTTTTTCTTTTTGCAATTGGTAAAATAATTTTTTCTGATTTTGAGTAGTTCCAATTCGAACTACTGAATACTGCTTCATTAAATATTCTTGAATATAGCCCCGTATCCACCAAACAGCGTAGGTAATTAATCTTACCCCCTTAAAAGGATTGAACTCTCGTACTGCATGCATTAATCCAATATTTCCCTCTTGGACTAAATCAATTAGCTTAGCCCCATACTTAGAGTATTCTGCAGCAATTTTCACTACAAAACGTAAGTTAGAGGTTACTAATGCTTGAGCGGCATCGGGATCTTTTGTTTCATAATATTTATGAGCGAGCTTTTGTTCCTCTTCTCTTGTTAATAATGGATATTTTCGTATCGATGCTAAATACAAAGACATGGGGTCGGCAGCAACTATAGAATTCTTTGATGATTTTGCAGGTAAAATGGATTTTCCAATTTTAACTTCTTCATCTAAAAAATCATCACTAGAACTAAACTCATTATCAATTTCAATTTTGTCATTTTCGTCTGAGTTTCTTTCAACTATTTCTGCATGAACAGCTCTCGCCGGAATAGCTGAAGGCGCTTTAATTTTTTTTGTTTTTGATTTTTTATCAGTTTGTAAGTCAGACTTTTTTTTCATCGATTTATTTATGTACTAGAATTCAAGCGTTGTCTAGAGTTGCGACTACGCTAAAGCCTTTGCTAGTTTTTTCTGAAGGGTTTCTTGAACTTTTCCTTTAAAAGGAGTGAGCATTAGCGGCAAATCAACTTCAATACTGACAACGCACTTGCTATTATCAGCATTTGGATTGACTGAGATATTTGCTTTAAATTGGCTCCCCTTTGCCTCCCCTTTAAGTTGACTTGCGTTAAAGGTGCACTGAAGCTTTGGGTCAAACTTTTTTAAGTCCTGATCAGTTTCTAAAAATTTTTTAATTTTCTCAAATGTTTGTGTAGGATTTTGTTCAGATTTAGTATCAATTGTAAATTTTGGCATGAGTACTCCAGTTTTAAATTTCTGCACATATATATTTTATGTGATCATAAAAAATTATAAATTTGAGTGCAAACTTAAGTTAGCAATTAACAATAAAATATTATTAGCTCTGACTTTAGTCTATCGAATATAAATTCAAAATCTTCTTCAGCGTGAACAGTATATAATTAGTTTGATATTATCATATAAGCGATCAGACTTAATCATGAGAAGTTGTCACGGGAACAAACAGGAAAATAACTGCTCGTGATTATGTCTGATATAATCGCGAAGCGATCAGACTTAATCATGAGAAGTTATTTTGACTATTCTCTAGACCTGCAATAAAGTAAATAATCATGACATCGGCGTGAATAAATCGCGAATCATTAAAACGGGAGAATGCGTGAAATTTATTTCTGAATTAAAAAGAACAGAATATTGTGGAAACATAACTAAAGCCTATGCTGGAAAAAAAGTTGTAATAATGGGTTGGGTTGATTCAAGACGAGATCATGGGAGTTTAGTTTTTATTGATTTACGCGACAGAGAAGGAAAAGTTCAAGTAGTACTTGATCCGTCACAAGAACTAAATGCAGCTGCGAAAAATCTCAGAGGAGAGTTTGTAGTTGCAATTGAAGGACTTGTGAAAGAGCGTCCAGCAGGAATGATAAATTTAAAAATCAAAACAGGTGAGATTGAAATCGAAGCACATCGATGTGAAATTTTGAATCAAGCAAATACACCCCCTTTTCAAATTGATGATCCAAACGTGGGAGAAGTTTTAAGATTAAAGTATAGATATTTAGATTTAAGAAGCCCAAGATTACAAAACCATCTAATTGTACGTCATAGAGTAATGCAAAATGTTCGTAAATTTTTTACGGAAAACAATTTTCTAGAAGTTGAAACTCCCATTTTATATAAAAGTACACCAGAGGGAGCTCGTGATTATTTAGTCCCCTCTAGAGTTAACTTGGGTGAGTTTTATGCTCTTCCACAATCTCCCCAAACTTTGAAGCAACTTTTGATGATTTCAGGATACGATCGATATTTTCAGATTGCGAGATGCTTTAGGGATGAAGATTTAAGAGCTGACCGTCAA
>SXGU01484258.1_pt1 | contig 132961 bp, 111 predicted proteins | sample 3174531 | NCBI WGS metagenome assembly SXGU01 (sample SAMN11356863, study PRJNA531348) | freshwater metagenome | isolation source: freshwater sample F1-140 | place: China: Fuxian Lake, Yuxi | collected 2017-12-25
GCCTACGCGGCGATGTGCCCGGCGTCACCTGCGCTTCAGCTCGCTTCGCTCACCTGCGCTGTGGCACCGCCGGGCAAGGAGGAGGTGGCTACCATCCCCCAACTCTCACAAGAGGTGGACCGATGAGAGCGACCCGGTCAGACGCCTGAGCGGGCTCCTGATCCAGGCCCTTCGTGCGCTTGGCAAGCACCGCGTCACCCCGCAGCGGATCGCACACCTGAAGCGGACGATCCCACCGGCGGAGCGACGCGCCTTGGCCAAGGACCTTCGGTTCGCACCGGCGTGGATGCACCCGATCTTCCGCGAACTGGCGGGAAACGGCCGGTGAAGATCTCCTTCCTCGAGCTTCCGGAATCGGAGCGACGTCTGTACATCGAGGAGGCAGCGTCGCGCCGCGGGGTGTCCGCTGTCATCATCGAGAAGGACTTCTGGGTGTCCTGGATGCCCGCGGTGCTCTTTCGGAGCGAACTGGCCGGGGGCCTCGTCTTCAAGGGTGGGACCTCGCTTTCGAAGGTCTTCGGCGCGATCGACCGCTTCTCGGAAGACATCGACCTGTCGCTGGCGCCGGCCTTCGTGGGCATCGATGCACCTGACGACGACGCAAGCAGGACGAGGCTCGATCGCTGGATGCACGAGGCACAGGCGGCGTGCGCACTGGCGTTGCGGCGGAAGGTCAGGCCGGCGCTCGACCACGCGATCGTGCAGGCACTGGGTCCCTCGAGCCAATCCGATCTCCTCGAGCCCGCGATGGGCGACAGCGCAGAGACCAACCTGCTGTTCCACCACCCGTCGGTCCTCCCCGTCGGCTTCGGATACATCCGGCGCTCCGTGAAGCTCGAGTTCGGATCGCTCACCGATCAGCAACCGCATGGGGTCCATGCGGTTCGGCCGTGGATCGCGGAAATCATTCCGGGCGCATTCGCCGACTGGGAGTGCAGCGTCGTGGCGCTGGAGGCCGAGCGCACCTTCTGGGAGAAGGCCACCATCCTGCATGCGGAGTATCACCGCCCGCAGGACAAGCACACTCCGGACCGCCTCTCGCGGCACTACGCCGACTTGGCACGGCTCGCGGATCATCCGTCGGCTTCGGCAGCCCTGGCGATGCCCGAGCTGCGCCATCGCGTGCTCGGGACCTTGCGAGGGACGATGAGGCGATGCGCGAGATGTACCTCACCGAGCCGCCGGTGTTCGACCAGGTGCTGGACACGCTGCGGGGCCTCGAACGGCGCATAAACGAGGGGTTATGACTCGGAGCGACATCACCGCCAGAACCCCCACTTGAAGCTGTTTCGATCGGGGAGTTCAGGGCCCGCCTCGAGTCGAAGTGGGTCTTCTCGTTGACTGGACGCGCGCGGACACGAACACCACAACATCGAAGGGGGGTCTAAACGAGACTCCACATCCGCTCGCCTGCGCCGCGGCATCGCGGCACGGAGGCCGTGGCGGTCATGCACTAACTCTCATAGGGGTTGACCGATGAGAGCGAACCTGTCACGGCCACGACGGCTGAGCAGGCCATCGCGATCGGCATGTCGCTGGCCATCCATGCCGGGATTGTCATTCATGTACGGTTGCGGGTGCGAGCACTTCGTGCGGCCGGGCGGTCGACCTAGAAATGACTGCGACGTCATGCGCCACGGATGCGCCGCGAATGCGCCACGGATGCGCCGCGAATGCGCCGCGCCCCCACACAGACCGCGCCTCGCTACCCTGCACACATGCGCGACGCCGCGATCCATCTTCCCGAGGGGTACTCCATTCGGCTCATGGTGGAGGCGGACTACCCGGAGGTCACCGCCATCTGCGCCGCGGTGTACCCGACCGAGCGGCCGTACACGAGCGAGGAACTGGCGGCGCACCATCGCGTGTTTCCGGATGGCCAGTTCATCGTGGTCCACGACGCCAGCGGTGCGGTCGCAGGGGCGCACTTCACGCTGTTGCTCAAGATGGCGCTCTTTCACATCGATGATCCGTGGGATGTCCTCACCGCGGGCGGGTCGTTCACCGACCACGATCCCGAAGGCCACACGCTGTATGGCGCGGACCTCATGGTGCATCCGTCGCACCAGCACCATGGCATCGGTCGCGCGCTGACCGTGGCCACGCGCGGGCTGGTGATCGCCAGAAAATTGTGGCGGACAGCAGGAGGCAGCCGCATGCCGGGGTATCACGCGTTCGTCGACGCGCTTTCGCCGGACGAGTACATCGCCAAGGTGAAGCGCGCGGAACTGGTGGACCCCGTGCTGACCGCGCACTTGCACGATGGGTGGGACGCGGTCACGGCGATCGAGGGCTACCTGCCCAACGATGCCGAGAGTGCGGGGTGGGCGGCCGTGATTCAGTGGATCAATGCCGAGTGTCCGCCGCCGGCGGAGCGCGCGCTCCTGAACAATCCGCGGCGGGGACGGTGAAGGTTTGCGTGGTGTGGGGTGCCCCGCCACGCCTCTTCTCCGTGAGACGATGTCGGGCGACAGAACCGTCCTCGTCCGTGTCGCCTATACGCGCTTCATCTCGATCAAGGAAAGCCCTTGTGGGCCGATGGCACTGGCGATCGCAAGGGAGGTTCTATAATTGTGTTCAAAGTGACAAAAATGTCCTATACACAGCAAAATGGATGATATAGTGGCCAGAAGAGTCACTTATGTCGAATACATCAGAATTGACGGACGCGGCGGTTCTGACGGAGTTGGGGGATCGCCTTGCGCGACTCCGGCTCCAAAAGAACCTTACCCAAGCTCAACTCGCGCGCGAAGCGGGTGTCTCCAAGCGCACCCTGATCCGTTTGGAGAGTGGCGAATCGAGCCAGGCCACCAACCTCATCCGCGTGGTCCGCGCGCTCGGGCTCCTCGGGAACCTGGACGCGTTCGTGCCGCCCCCGTTCGCAAGTCCGCTGGCGCAACTGCGTTCGCGAGCGAAGGAGCGCCAGCGCGCGTCGCCCAGCCAGAGTCAGAATAAGACCGCGCCTGCCACCAAGTGGACTTGGGGAGACGATTCACCAAAGGCCCGAAGGGGAGGAGGTGGATCGTGAGCACGGTTGCCGAGGTTCGCTTGTGGGGAAGTTCCATCGGTGCGGTGTCCGTGAATGGACCAGGGGAGATCGCGAGCTTTGAGTTCAGCGCAGCCTTTCGGCGAAGCGGGATCGAAGTCGCGCCGCTCATGATGCCGCTCAGCCCACAGATCTACAGCTTCCCCAACCTGCCCAAAGCGTCGTTTCACGGATTGCCGGGAATGCTCGCCGATGCACTGCCCGACACTTTTGGCAACGCTGTGATCGATGCGTGGCTGGCCTCGCAGGGGCGTCTGCCCCAGGACATCGACGCGGTCGAGCGTCTGTGTCACACAGGCACACGCGGGATGGGCGCGCTTGAGTTCAAGCCGGTCCGGGGACCCCAGAGCCGCTCGGCGACTGTCCTGAACGTGGATTCGCTGGTGACGCTGGCCTCCGATGTGCTTGCCAACCGAGAGAACCTGCAGGCGTCATTCGCCGACTCGCACAAGGAGCACGCTCTGCGAGAGATTCTGGGCGTCGGATCATCGGCTGGAGGGGCCCGCGCCAAGGCCGTCATCGCCTGGAACCCCGCCACCAATGAGGTTCGCTCAGGCCAAGTCAAGGCTCCAATTGGGTTTGAGTACTGGCTCATGAAACTTGACGGCGTCCTGGACACCTCGGACCGCGACCTCGCCGACTCGCAGGGGTTCGGTGCGATCGAGTACGCGTACTCGCTGATGGCGAAGGCCGCGGGCATCCGGATGTCCGAGTGCCGCCTCCTCGAGGAGAACGGACGGCGCCATTTCATGTCCAAGCGGTTCGATCGGCTGGATGACGGCGAGAAACTCCACATGCAGTCGCTGGGCGCGCTGGCGCACCTCGACTTCAACAATCCGGTCGCGCACTCGTACGAGCAAGCCCTGGCCGTCATCCGCAGGCTGGGCCTGCCGATGGACGCCGTCGAAGAACAGTTTCGGCGGATGGCCTTCAACGTGATCGCTCGCAACCAGGACGATCATGTCAAGAACATCGCCTTCCTCATGGACAAGAACGGGAAGTGGTCCCTCTCGCCGGCCTTCGATGTCATGTACGCATACCGCCCGTCTGGCGCTTGGACCTCGAGCCACCAAATGAGCCTGGCGGGCAAGCGAGATGGTTTCACGCTCGACGACTTCGAGGCGGTTGCGGAGACGGCGTCGATGAAGCGCGGCCGAGGCGAAGCCATTGTGCGCGAGGTCACGAAGGCCGTCGCGCAGTGGAGGGAGTGTGCCGCCGCTGCCGGGGTTGATCCCAAGTACGCCAACATGATCGCCAAGGTCCACCGGCTCTAGCCCGGAGTGTGGTCGGCCACCACAGGCAGCTCAATGAAGCTCGCGTGCGCAGGGTCGTGATAGATCCGCTGCGTGGCCTTCACATAGTCGCCAGGCTGCGCAAAGAAGATGTTGGGGACGAAGGTCTGCGGGTTGCGGTCATAGAGGGGAAACCAGCTCGACTGGACCTGCACCATGATCCGGTGCCCTGGCTGGAACGTGTGATTGACCGGTCCCAAGTCGAAGCGAAAGGGAAGTGGTGTGTTGGATGGAATCGCCGTGGGTTGGGAAAAACTCTCCCGGTACCGACCGCGGAAAATGTCCATCGCGATCGGCAACTGGTAGCCGCCCATCTCGGGTTTCTCCGCGACGCGTGGCGGATAAACATCAATCACCTTCACGACGAAATCGCTGTCGGAGCCGCTTGTCGAGGCGATGAGGTTCACCTTGGGAGTCCCCGCCAGATGCAGCGGTGCGGTGAGCGGTTCGCTGACATACGAGAGGACATCGGGTCGGCCGTCGACCGAACGCTGGTCGGTGAGGAGCCACCGCTTCCAGAGTTCGCCGCCGAATCCAGGGCTCACTGGCCGCGGCACGAACGGGACGGGCTTCGCAGGATCGCTCACATATTCGTCAAACGAGGTACTGGGTTCTGGCGAGGTGTTCGGGGGCGGCTCGAACGACAACCCCAATCCTTCACGGAGGTAGATCGGTTGCGACTGGTCGGGGCACCCGCTTGCACACGAGACGGGCCACGACGGGAGTCGATCCCAGTGATTGGCGCCAGTGTCATAGAAGAAGACGGGGGGCGTGTCGACGCTGGGCGCGCCATCCTTGAGGTACTGGTCGAAGAACGGCTTCAGTACATCGCGTCGGAACTCGAGCGCCGTGTCGCAGGGGAATGTCAGCGGCCCAAGCGTCGAGCCTTCGTAGTTGACGCCGCTGTGTCGCCACGGACCGAGCACGAGGAAGTTCTTTGTGTTCTCCGTGTCCTTCGGCTCGACGGCCTGGTAGCAGTGGATCCCTCCCCACATGTCTTCTTGGTCGAAGATCCCCTGGATCCACATCGTCGGGACGGTGAGAGGCTGCCGCGCCATCTCGGCATCCAGCGCCTGGTCGCTCCAGTAGGCGTCGTAGGCAGGGTGCGATGAGACGAGTTGCCAGGTCGGAAGCGACGCCACGCCGGTCCGCGCTGCGAAGTCCCCGATCGAGCCATCGCGGAGGTAGTTCTCGTAATCGTCGTAGCCGCCGTGATCGAGCGTGATCCCCGTCGTGCGTCCGGCGCACTGGCCCGCGTAGAAGTCCAGGCTGTTCTGGCGGAAGGCGCCGTAGTGGAACCAGTCATCGCCCATCCAGCCATCGACCATCGGGCTCATCGGCGCGGCCACCCTGAGGGCGGGGTGCGGGTCGACGAGCGCCATCACGACGGTGAAGCCCTCATACGAACTCCCCAGCATCCCGACGCGGCCATTGGATTCGGGCACGTTCTCAATGAGCCACTCGATGGTGTCATAGGTATCGGTCGAGTGATCGTTCTTGGTTGGGTTGAGGCTCCCGCGCAACGGGCGGACCATGACATAGTCGCCCTCGGAGCCGTGCTTGCCGCGGACATCCTGGAAGACGCGGATGTAGCCGTCCGAGACAAAAACGCCGTCGCCCATGGGCAGCGTCTGGACGATCGAATCCGACTGCGCCCGCGTTGACCTGGCAGTGGCGTTATAGGGAGTCCGCGTGAGGAGGATCGGCGCGTCCGTCGCCCCCTTGGGAATCGTGATGACGGTGTGCAGCGTCACTCCGTCGCGCATGGGAATGTCGACGATGCGCCGCTCGTAGTCGGGTTCGGCGGCGGCGAGGCATGCGAGAAGGATGAGCGTGAGCATGCGGCCAAGGTCCTCGGGTGAATCGTAGTGGGACTCGCGGATGCGTCAGCGCCGCGCGATTGCTAGGCTCGCCGCATGAACACTTCCAATTCATCATGCTGGGTCGCCGCAATCCTCGCGATCAGTGTCGGCCTCGCGCCGCTGGGCTGCGAGTCGGTCTTGGCGAACCAGGCACGCGAGGCAGATGCGTCCGTCATTGCGTCAAAGGCTGGTCGCGCGACGCTGGAGGCGGGCAATCGTCGATTCCTCGACGGCGGTGGCAAGGTGCACTCCTGGCAGTTGGAGCGCGTCGTGCAGACGGGCGAGTGTGGCCAGCGGCCTCAGGTAGGGGTGCTGACCTGTGCCGATTCTCGCACGCCGCCCGAGCTCATCTTCGACGAAGGCGTGGGCGATCTCTTCGTCGTTCGCATTGCCGGAAACTTCGTCGATCCCGGGGCATTGGGCACCTTCGAGTATGGGAGCGCCGCGCTTGGAATGCACACGATCGTGGTCATGGGTCACACCAAGTGTGGCGCCGTCACCGCCACCTGTGCGGGAACGCCTCTGCCAGGCAACATGAGTGCGTTCACCGCGGCGATCAAGCCCGCGGTGGAGGGCATCAGCGATGTGCGTGCCGCCGAAGTGGCGAATGTGCGGTACCAGATGAAGCAGCTGCGCGAGCGAAGCGAGATCCTGTCCAAGGCAGAAGCAGCAGGTGATCTGCAGATCCTCGGCGCGATCTACGATGTGGACACGGGTCGGGTGAGATTCTTGGATTAGGGGGCGGTGGCGGGGGGCGCTGTCGCGTGATGCTCCGAGAGCAGGTCGACCCCGAGCCCGCCCCGCGGATCATGCCAGACGCTGTGCAGGTGGTCGGGGTCGCCGCTGGAGCAATCGAACTCGATGATGAGCGTGGGGCCGTGAAGTCGAAAGTAGTGCGGCTTGGAGCGGTCGATGTCGCCGGCGAGCGCGAAGTGGGTGGCGGCGAGGGCTGAGGATGAGTCTGAGTCTGAGTCTGGGTCTGGGTCTGAGTCAGCGTCGCCGAGCATCTCGCGGAGTGCGTGGTCTCGAAGGTCGGACTCAAGCAAGTCCGCGTACTCCTTCAGCACGGCGCACAGCAGCGTGCGCTGCTCGTCGGTCATTTCGGAGGCCGGGAGTCCCTTCGGCGGACCTTCGAGTCGTTCTCGACCCGGACCGGTGACGATGTCGCGTGGGACGGCCCCCGGCATGCGCGCGCGGTCGAGTTGCGCAGGCGTGAGCGAACGAGCGAGCGAAAAAAACGCGTCCTGCTGCTTGCCGAGGTTGCGGACTCCCTTCATCGGGCCGTCGGGCACTTCTTGCGGCTGTGAGCCGATGAAGAGAGGCGTGTGGTGCATCGTCCCATCCGCCTCCGTGGTGAAGTTGAGGCTGAGATGGTGCCCTTCCAGGCGTGCGGTGGAGGGGGCAGTGACAGGCGCCCCGGACGGGCCCTGCTCGCTCGACCCACTCCAGATGCTTACGAAGTACATGGTTGGATCGAACGAGAGGTCCGGTGCCCCGCGATCGATGCTCCGCTGGCGAAGGTAGCGCTCCATCTGGATCACTCGGTCGATCGTGAGGTCGCCGCGATTGGAGAGCTGCGACTGGAAGATGGCCAGCGCCTTCTCGCGCGCCGCCGGGTCCAGCGAGGTGAGCGCGACGCCGGGGCGCACGCCGCGGAGATAACTCCAGTGCAGGCGCGCGGGGTCATCGAATGGGTGGGAGGCGAGGGAGCGCTGGTCGGGTGGGAGCGATGCCAGAAAGACCGAGGCGTCTGAGGTCGACTCCCCGGCTCCACGAAGCCGATCCATCACGATGTCAGTCAAGAGGAAGTCCGGGCCGGGAGTGAGCGGCGGGACATACAGGAAGTGCCAGACGTTGACCCAGACGCTGCGCTTGATGCCTGGGCGATCGTCCCACGGCGTGATGGTGACTTCGATCCAGCGCAGGTTGTCAAAATAGTCAACCCCCATGGCCTCGAAGAGGAACTTGCCCTGCGACGGGTCGAGGTGACCGCTGCCGACGCCGGCGTGCTGGGCAGGATCGCTCACCCCGATCGGCCCATACGGATGGACGGTGACGCCGTCGGGGCCGCGTGATGCGCAATCCTCGCCGTTGGCCAGCAGGACCGCCCGCACTCTGCCCGCGACTTCGGCCCCGGTCCCGGTCATCGTGACGGAGTTGCAGGCGCACAGGGCTAGAGCGAGGTGGAGGAGCGTTGCGATCGTGGTGCCGAGTCCGCGCATGCTCATGTCGATGCCTCCAACGAGTGCGGCTTGAGAGTACCACTCGAGGTACTGACCGGGTCGCTCTCATCGGTCCACCTCTTGTGAGAGTTGGGGGATGGTAGCCACCTCCTCCTTGCCCGGCGGTGCCACAGCGCAGTGTGGTAGCCGAGAACTGCGTCAGGTGCGAGCCGAGAGGCGACGAGGTATGGATCGACCGGTGCAGACTCGGGCTCCATGCCCAGGGGAACGACCGAATACACGCCGCGGCGCACGGACAGGAGCCTCCCACGCGCACGATGCCGCGCGAGCAGGACACGGAGCGTCCCGGGGTTGTGCGAACCCCGGCTGCCACGAAAGTGCGCGAGTTCGTCACTCGTGAACACGGGGTGGCGCGCGAAGAAACTCTGGAGGCTGGACATGGGGACCGTGGGTCGTGGTTGGGTGTAGTGGCTGGGCGCTGGCGGCGGCTCTGCGGGTGGTTGCTTGTGTGTGCGGTTAGTTAGCCGAAGTGTATGAGTATCGGCAAGCAAAAGCAACCAATTCAGGCCATGTTGGGTTGAATCGGTCCTGTCGTCGGGCGTCGGGAGGGCGCGTGTGGCGGGCCCTCGGGCGTGAAGTGGCCCCGCGACTCACCCGCGGGAGCCCTAGATGGAGGCGCAGAGCGGCTCGCGGAAGCGTGATTACACTGCGCCGCCTGAACTCCCCAGTTCCCTAGAAGAGCGGCTCTCCCGGCAGTATCGCCGCCTGCCGAACCCATGTCGTGAACTGCGCGATGTCGATCTGTTCGCCCTCGTGAATGTGGAGGTATCGAGTGCCCTTGTTCTTCGACTCGATGGGCGGCATCGGCGTGAGCGCGGCGCCATTGAGGAACGCCACCTTCACATACTTCGTGATGCAGTGGAAGCCAAGGAACCAGCCGTTGCCGTCGATGCCGTAGAACGGGGTGTTCCAGCGGACGGCTTTGCGGAATCCGGGTGTGGTGCGGTGGGTGCGCGACACGAGGTCATCAATCGCCCGACCGATGTCGCGCTTCCATCCTGGCATTGCGGCGATGAACGCCTGCACCACTTCGTCGCCGTTACCCTTCGCAATCTGGGGATTGCCGCCGGACAGAAGTCGAGGCTCCGTCGAGGGGATCGCACTGACGCGAATCGGCTTGGGCACGGATTGGAGGATATCCGTTGCCGCGCGTCGCGAACGTACGCTTGGTCACATGAACGCACCTGATCGAATGAACGCCATTGAGTTTCAGTTGCGAGGCGAGTGCATCGCACTGTGCGACCTCCTGAAGGCCACTGGACTTGCCGACAGCGGGGGAGAAGCGAAGGCACTCATCGCCGCGGGAGAGGTGTCGGTGGACGGCGAGACTGAACTCAGGAAGACGGCGAAGATCCGTGCGGGGCAGGTCGTGTCGCACGCGGGTCGATTGGTTCGAGTGAAGGCGGCCAGCGAGGGGCGGCCGCCGCCGCGCGCTACGCGTCAATGACTTCGCCGCGATCGACCATCAGGAGACTCACGGCGATGTCGTTCGCCGCTACGCCCGTCATCTCGCACAGTGCCTCGCGGTAGTCATCCATCTGTGCGCGGTAGTGCTCCAGGATCTGTGCGGGCGTATCACCTGCTGAGCCCGTCTTGAAATCCAGTACATGCGCTTGGACGATGCGACCGCCAGCAGCGCCGAGCACGACTCGATCCATCCGCCCCGAGGCGCGCGCCTGCCGTGCGTCACGGCGTTGGTAGGGGAGCTCACCGTGCGCGGTCCAGGTGACTCCCGTCGGCGCAGTGGGTCGAGCCATCGCTGCGCCGATCGGCCCGGACAGCGCAGCGCGCGCGGCCGCCACTGCGGAGGCGAGTTCATGGTCAGTGACCGGCGACCGCAGCTCCGCTTGGACCAGCTGATGCGCTCGCTCGATGTCGGTGGCGGCAAGTCCCAAGTTGGACCACTCCACCTGCCGCAAGAGCGCGTGCACGATCGTGCCGCGGCGAAGCGCTTCGGGGTCGCCGAGGGAGTGGGGAAGAGCCACACGGACCGTGGTGATCGGTGGCGCGACCTGAGCTGGTGCAGGAACAGTTGGGATGCGCCGCTCGTGCGCCTCGGCGGCGTATCGGTCTACGGCAGCCGCGTCGGCGCCATCCAGCGCCCCAGGTGTGACACCTTCGAAGAGCCAGAACGGCACATCAGAGCTGGCCTGCGCGGCAAAGGTATCGATGTATGCCGCATCGAAGTCGGGCAGCGATCGACGCAACAGCCACAGCGGAGTAAGGCAAGCCTCATCCTTGTCCGTCGGCGCGCCGCAGATGAAATGAACTCCTGATTTGGCTCGGGTGATGGCCACATAGAAGAGGCTCAGGCCATCGGAGAGGCTCCCCACGCGCGCTTCGGTGTGCAGTGCGCAGAGGAGCGGGCTCAGTGCTCGAATCTCCTCGCCGACAAGCGGGCCGATCGCCAGAGGCGTACCGCCTGCGCCGTCGCAGATCATCGTCCATTCGCCGGGTCCGGTCTTGACCTCATCCATGCGCTCTCCCATCGACGGCAGCACGATTTCATCAAACTCAAGTCCCTTGCTTGCGTGCATGGTCATGACACGGATGCGGTCGCCGCTCACGGTGCGCGATCCGAGGGACTCCACCATTCGGACAAATCGCTCCGGCCGGGAGATGGAGTCTGCGGGAGCCGTGTCGGCAAGGGTGAGGAGTTGTTCCAGCCGGACGCGGTCGCGCTCGACGCACAGGGGGGCGATGGCCTGCGCGGCGTCGGCGAGCCACGCCTTCAGCCCGCGCTCATGGAGTGCCTTGCGCAGGCGGCGACTCAGCGCAACAGCGTCGCTCGTGCCGAAGCGCTGGGGGATCTCAATGACCGGGGCAAGCGCCGCGCGCACGGCGGGCCGAGTGGCGATGAACATCGAGATGGTGTCGCCTGGCTGTTCGGCAACCTTGAGCAGTGCCATCAGCGTGACGACGCCCATGGCATCGGTGAGCGCGCCGACGCCCTCGTCGCTCGCGGCCACGCCTCGCGCACGGAGCGCTTCCACGACCGCCGTGATGTGCTTGTTGGTGCGGACCAAGACTGCTATCGAGGCGTCCGGCCGTGCCGTGGCGCGAGCGGCCACGACTGCTGCGGTGATGTCCGCCCACTCCTCGTTCTTGGGAACCGCCCAGGCGGCGATGGCGGATGGCTTCGAAGCCAGCGTCGGCGCACTCGTGTGCTCAACGAATGACCAGTGGGCGAGCACTCTCTCCACCGGTGGCACGCCGACTGCCGCGGGGGCGTGTTGACCCAGCGGCGCCAGGAGGGCCTCAAGCGCCGACGCACTCGCCGAGACCGTGGCGACGACCGTTGCAGGGTCTCCATCAAGCGCGGTCAGGCGATCGTGCAGCGAGCTTTGGGCGGTGGGGCCGAACACCTCATTGACCAGCCGCATCACGCCGGGATGTGAGCGGTAGCTGGTGCCAAGCGCGATGTCCTGCTCCAGGACAGCCGCGTAGTGAGTGTTCATGCGTCCGATGAGCGACGGCGTGCCGCCGCGCCAGCCGAAGATTGACTGCTTGGGGTCGCCCACCATCAGGAACTGGCGATCGTGCTCCGTGGCGAAGATCTCCTCGACAATCGGAGAAAGGGCCGCGTACTGCTCGGGGCTGGTGTCCTGGCATTCGTCGATGGCCAGGTCCCGTACGGCGCAATCGAGCCGATACCGCATGTCGTCCAGGCCGATGGCATCCAGGCCACTGGCGCGCGCGATGGCGGTGGCGATCTCGGCGAATGAGTACTGTCGATCGGCCCGGCGAATGGTGCTGAGCAGTCCTCGAAACTGCTGGCCAAGCGCAGCGATCGCGCCGATGCGTTGCTTGATCAGCCTCGATTCCAGCGCCATCGCATGCCAAAGGAGCCCGCTCACGGCCCGTGCGAGTTCGGTGGCCGCAAACTGTTTGGAATACGACTCGCCCCGGTGCATCTTGCCGGCGAAGTTGCTGGCCAGCACGCTGCGCCAGTCCCGGTCATCCACCAGCTTCGCGAGGCCGTCACGGGCCTTGATCCAGTTGGCATGGGGCGTGCCATCCTTCTTCAGCGGGAGTGGCGCCGTGAGCAGGGCGGACATGAGTGCCGCGAGTTGTTCTGCGGTGGCCAACTGCGCACCGGGAAAGATCGCGACCGAGTCGGGGCAGAGGGCTTCCCACGGAGACATGCCCGCACGGTGGATGTCGCACTGGTCGATGAACGCAGCCGCAGCATTCAGCTCCTTGAGAAGCGACTCATGAACGCGAGCCTTCGGCGCACCCGCGCTGGATCGCTGCACGAGTGGCCAGGCGGCTGTCGGGTCAGCCTCAAGCAGTCGAGAGAGCGCGAGAGCGCGCTGCGAGTCCTCGTGGTCCCGCCCTCCGATTGTCCAGTCGTCGGGAAGGCCGAGTTCCTCCGCGAATCCCCGGGCGATGCGCGAGAAGAAGCTGTCGATCGTGCCGACGGAGAGTCGATCCAGTTGTGCCAACACTTGAGAGAGGACGGTGCGGTATTCGTCGGCCGTCGCCGGGCCAACCATGCCGGGGTCAGAGAAGCGGCCACGCTCCGTCTCGCTCGTCGCTCCCATCGCGAGGTGGCGAAGCACGCGCTCAAGGATTTCGCCCGCAGCCTTTCGCGTGAAGGTGATGGCAAGGATCGCATCCGCGCCGGCGGCACCGTCGTGGGCGCGCGAATGTTCGATCATCCAACGGACCAGCCGATTGGCCAGCAAGTAGGTCTTCCCTGAACCAGCATTGGCAGTGACGATCGACTTCATGGGGTGCCCGCCCCCGCAGCGGCGGCGCCGGAGACCAAGCCCTGGATGCCGATGCCGTAGATCGGGCGAAGGAGGTCCCAATGATTGAATGTGGTCGCGGTGGGAGTGAAGTCGCCAGCCTGGATGCGGCGCACCACATTGGCCGCGAGCGCCACGGCGGCATCAAGTTCGCTGGGACCCCAGGCTGCCTGGGTGATCTGTGAGAGTTCTCCATCCGCTGGCAGCGCGGCGATGGCCAGCGTGATGGCGTCGCGCGGCACTCCCGTCGCGGCGAGGAGTTCGCGGTAGAGGGGGAGCTGGAGATCGATCCATTCCTTGTTGGGTGCGCGCCCGGATCGATGGTCTTCCGGCGTGGCCTGGTCGGAACCGGTCTTGTAGTCGATGGCCGCCCACTGCCCGGTCCGCTCGTTGAAGTCAACGCGGTCGATGCGTCCGGAGAGGAGCAAGCCATCGGTTCCAGGAAACCGCACCGCGTGAGGGGACTCAAGAGTGGGAGCATCCGGGTGGACGGCGCGTTCGGAAAAGTCGAGTTCGACATGCCGCACGCGCCAGCCCTGACTGGCCCACGCCGCCTGCACTGGGGCAAACGCCTGAAGTCGGGCTCGAGCCATCGCGATCTGCACGGTCGCAGCACCGTGGATGGACTCGGGGATCGACGCGCGGAGCACATCGTCAAGCGCGGCGTCCAGCTCGCGCGTGATGTCGGCGGCAGCAACGGTCGGCGTGGCGCGCGCGGCTTCGACCACTCCCCAGCGGTGCAACGCCGCGTGCACCAGTGTTCCAAACTGCATCGAATCCAGTTCCAGCCCAAGGTCGTCCTCGCGTGCAAGCCCGAGTACACGCTCAAGAAGGAATCGATAGGGACAGTCGAGGTAGGTCTTGAATGCCGTCACGGAAATGCTGGTGATCTCGCGAATCGACTCCGGCATCGGGCACGCAAAAAAGCCAGGGCCAGGTGGCTGCGCGATGTCCCACTGGGCCAGGCGCGCGTGCGCGGCCTCATCGGACAACGCCAAGAATCGCTCGGCCTGCTGGACAGGGTCGTCACCAAGGAGGAATCGCGATGGCAGCACCGGTTCGCCCTCGGCACTCGTGGCGGGGACGCCGAAGGTGACCGAAGCCTTGCGGATGAACAGTCCATCCAAAAGCCATGCGTCACGGGCTCGGCGCGCGCGAGAGCAGGGGAGTCCCAACTTCTGCCGCAGCGAATCGGGGAGCCACGGATCGATGGGAGTTGGTTCTGGCAGCGTGCCGTCATTGGCGGAGAGGACCACGACATGCGGGGCATCGCACACGCCAGCCTCCAGCCAGCCCATGCACTCGATGCCGTTGGGGCGTTCACTGGGGAGGTCGACGCGCGACGCCATGTTCGTCGCGAGCTGAACCAGTTCCGGAAGTTCGCAGTTGCCGAGGAGGCCGGCGGGCAGTTCAGCCAGCGAAAGGAGGGCATTGGCCACGGCGCTGGATCCTGCCGCGTCAGCGGGGGTCGATGTGGCGGGAGCCAAGGCAAGAAGGAGTTGGTGGAGCGCGGTGAGGGCATCGAGCGGCGAGTTGGCGTGCTGTATCGGAGCGCACAACTCTTGCACATGGCGCAGCGTCGGCTCGAGCGCCCCGTCCCTCGGGTTGATCGAAACCAGCGGCGCGTCAAGTCGACGCACGCTGGTGTGCGCGGCGTAGCCAGTCACCTGCGCGACGGCGTTGGTGATGCCCTGCTCCGCCAGCCAAGACTCCACCCACGGATGGCGGATGAGCGTGCCAAGGTTGAGTGCCGTCGGCTCGGCGCACCAGCCGCTGACGGCGGCGAGCAAGAGTGCCGCCGCGCCCTGGTCGGCCGTGCGCGAGGGCGGAGTCGCGATGGAAATCGTTGTGTGCTCGAGCCGCCGAGCCAAGAGCTCCGCATCGGCGGGGCGCAGCGCGGCGATGGCAATGTCGGCGTCGGTGAGAGGCGCACCGCTGGCGGTCAGTCGACCAAGGGCATCCAACACCACGGCGGCCTGTTCGCCAACGCTTCCTACGGTGACGATGGACTCGCGCGAGACCGCTGGGCGCATCGAAGCCCACGCTTCGTGGTCGGGGAAGCCTTCATTGACATGCGGGAGTGCAGCGGCGTGGTGGACGATGTGGACGGCGACGCCGTTGCTCTCCAGCGCGGCCAGCAGTTGGCGCTCAAGCGGGATCGGGTCCGCCAGCAGCACGAAGACGCGCCTCGTCCCAGCAGTGACCAGCCGACCCGATGCGATCGCGCGCGCGGCGATCAGGTGGGGGAGATCCATGCCGAGCGCGGCGAGCCGGTCGTGGATCGTGCGGTCAAGCATGTCAAGCGCCGTCCACAGGGTGTCGGGGAAGAACTCGCCAAGTTCCGCGTGCTGTCCGCGCGCCAAGACATCGTGTGGGCGGAGTCCCGCGCGCGAGAGTTCCGAGAAAAGCGCGGCGATCCGCTGAGCCAGGCTCATCGTCTCGTGGCGAGTGGTGGTCTCACCCAGTGCGGCGCGGATCGTGTCGGGATCTCGCTGGGTCGCGGTCCGGAGGGACTGCAGGCAGGCCAGGACCAACGCTTCATCTGTCACGGCGGTCTTGTCAGGAATGATGAAGTGTTGCAGCGATCGGCCCGGGGTGAGCACCGTGGGCAGGAGCACTGGCCGACCAGCGAGCGCCTGCAGGTGCCCGCACAAACTCTCGCGAGCACGGCTGGCGGGCACGATCACGACCGTGTCAGTGAGATCGACGAACGGCGCGCCCGGCGCCGTTGGCGTGGCCGCAAGAATCGCCTCCCCCAGCGCGCGCATGAGTGAGTGGTGAGGGGGGAGAATCAGCGTGCCCGGCACGGGTCGGATCGTATCGGTGGCATTCGGTTTGTCAAGGGGTTTCAACAATTCCACTCAACCCGCCGTCCAGACTGCGGGGGATCGGGCCAACCCTTGCCATGAACACTCAGCCACGAACTCTTCGTACACATCGCGCGCGCTGGTTAGTGATCGTCACCGCTGCTCTCGGGGTGGGGTTACTTGACGGGTTCGCGTTGTCTCAGGGCACCAGCGAGGGCCAGGGTCAGGGCCAGGGCCAGGGCCAAGGTCAGGGCGAGGGCCAGCGTCAGGGGCGGCAGAGGGGTCAGCAAGAGCGCGGCGGCTCCAAGGGTCGACCCTCCATGAACCAAGGGAAGCTGAAGGCTGGCGACGAAGCGCCCGACTTCACGCTCAGCGATGCCGAGGGGAAGAACCCCGTCACGCTCTCTAAGTTGCGCGGGAAGCCCACCGTGCTGGTCTTCGGCAGCTGCACCTGCCCGCCGTTCGTGGCCAGCACCAAGGCGATCGAGGAGATCTTCAAGGAGTACAAGGATCGAGTGAACTTCGTGATGGTGTATCAACGCGAGGCGCACCCGACCGACGGGCGCCAGGTCCCGGGCAACCAGTTTCAGGTCGCGTCGCCGAAGACCATGGCGGAGCGATGCGAGATCGCCAAGGCCTTTGATGAGAAGATCGAAGTCTCGATGCCGCTGGTGATCGACACCATCGACGATGCGACCGGCAAGGTCTATTCGCCGTGGCCAAACCGGATGTACATCATCGATGCCAAGGGGATCATCGTGGATGCAGGCGAAGCGGGCGCGCACGGGACGACGAAGAGCGCGAAGGCGGCGCCGAGCACCTTGGACAGATTGTTGGCGGAGGCGGATGCGGCGATGCGGGAGGCGGACCCGCCGGCCCCGGCAGGGGAGCGGTGAGCCCACGAGGGGCTAGCCCGGGGGGTGAGACATGGATTGCGAGTCAGGGATCGACGCAAGTCGCGCAATGAGCCCCGCCTGCCACCCCGAGAGCGTCACCTGCGCGACCAACGCGCCCACCAGCGCCGTCGTCATGTCCCACTGCGCGTCCCACGGATCGCCCTGCGTACCGAGCCAGTCAGGCCCGGCATCGGGATAGAAGAGCATGACGACCCACGCTTCGAGGAGTTCGTAGAACGCGGAGAACCCGAGGCAGGTGCCCGTCACCAGCCAGAAGAGAACCGGGCCACGACGCACCCCGCCCACGCGCAAGAGCAACTCGCGCAGAAACATCGCTGCGACGAACCCTTGGAGGAAGTGGCCCACTCGATCCACGGGGTTGCGATCCAGCCCGAAAGCATCGAGCAGCGCGTGTGGCACGGGGACTTCAGCGAAGGTGTACCGACCGCCAAGGCACTGCACCACAAACGCCGTGGCGAGCAAGGCGTTGGTGAGCGAGGTGAATCGGAAGCGTGGGGCACAGGCACCAACCGCGAGCAATCCAAGACCGAGCGGGACGACTTCAAAGGCCCAGACGCCGCGATCCTGAGTGCCCAGGAATGACCAAACCGTGGCGGCAGTGCAGACGGTGGAGAGGCCAAGCGGGATGCGGGAGAAGCGGGAGTTGCCCATCGCGATGCGCGTCTAGCCTATAGGCATGAACTCAAAGTCTTGCACTCCCATGTCCGATGGCGAACATGCTCCGCAGCCACCCACCGTTCTCCAAGCCGGGTTGCGAAACACCGTCGCCGTGATCGGCGGCACCATCGCCGGTGGCGTGGTCAACATGGGCATCATCATCGTGGGGGCGACACTGCTGCCGCCGCCGCCTGGCGTGGATGTCAACGACATCGAGACCATCAAGGCACACATCGGCGAATACTCATTTGTGCAACTGATGAACCCGTTCGTGGCGCACGCCGCGGGAACGCTCGTTGCGGCGTACTTGGCTTCGAAGATTGGGATCACGCGCAAGTTCATCCTTGCGATGATCTCCGGGTGCCTTTTCTTGCTCGGCGGCGCCATGGCGGTGTCGATGATCCCCGCGCCGATGTGGTTCAACATCCTTGACCTCACGGTCGCCTACCTCCCCATGGCGATGCTTGGCGGCTGGATCGCTACGGGTGGCTGCTGCCGCGGCGCAGCGTGCTCGCGATAGGAATGCTCGGATCGCCAAAGAGCATGAACTTCATGCCTTGGAAGTAGATGCTGGCGGGATACCAACTCGGCGAGGGCTTCAGCGCGCGAAGGTTCTCGTGATCGATGTAGTAGTCGACCGCGTGTGTCCAGCAATCTCCAAGCCGCGGGTGTGGGAGCGTGGCGATTCCGTCAACGAGGCCTGCCACCAGCGTGAGCCCGCATGGCTGGCTGCCCGTATTGCAGCCGATGTAGGCGACGGCACCACGGTCCGGCGCTCGCACCATCGACTCTCCAAGGCCAGTCTTGTTGAAGTCCCCTCGCGCGTAGCACGACGGAGGCGGCGGCGGAGAGGTGAAGACTTCTCCGGCGTTGGTGCCGATGTGGTGCGCGCCCGCCATGTCCTCGTACGGTTCATACGGAGGCAGCGTGGCGAATCGTGCGGTGGAGCAGCCCGCACTCATGACGATGGGGAGCGTGGATTGGTCCTTCAGCCGCTCCAGCGATCCCAGGGAAAGGCACTGCTCCCAGCAATCGTCGTTGCCATGGCCTACGTGGAGAATGAGGTCCGTCTCCCCTCGGAAGAGCGATTCCACCTGATCCCCGGTCGGCTCCGGCACCGAGTAGTCGGCTCCGGCGAAATAGCGCCGCTCGACATGCCATCTCGGCTCAAGCACCGCACGAAGGGCCTCAAGCGCGGGGCGCGCATCGATCCACCCGCCCACCATCACCAGTCCGGCGGTCGGCGTGGTGTCGGGCGTCGAGGAGTCCGTCGCAGCCCGGCTCTCGATCGCCTCCTCGTACCGCATGGTCTTCGCGGCGACGGCGGCGGTGTGCTCGGGAGTCGAAACGGGCCATCGTCCCACGGCCACCTCTGGCGAGTAGTCGACGCCATCAAAGTTGATCGGGTCGGACTTGTTCTTCTCGCCGCGGACCTCGCCAAAGTAGCCCGCGTGAAAGCCTTCGCGCGCGCCGTTCCAGGATTCAAACGAGCCATCAGCCTTCGCAAGGTCGCCGTAGTAGAGGTCGCTGGGGTAGAACGCGTAATCGAACGCGGCCGGCGTCACGCGGTCCAGCGCCATGTAGCGAACGGGGAGGATGTCGGCGTCGCCCACGAGCAACACATGGTGCACGCCGTCCACTTTCCAGCGGCCGTAGAGGTACGACTTGAGCCGCTCCGCGTCGTCAACACCCTGTCCCGTGGAGAGCGCAGCCTCCAGCGACACCAGCTCAGTCGCCATCCGCGCTGACTTGAAGGCGATGAACGGCGCCAATGCGTCCCGGTGCGCCTCGGGCGCGATCACGAGAAAACTGGTTGATGCGACCGCGGTCCACATGAATGCAGGCTAGCTGCGGGAGCAGTCGCCGCCAGGGGGGGCGGCTTCGCATTGGATCGCGATGTGGCGCTACTACCATGCGGCCATGGACACAGATCTCTACCGGGTGAAGCCAGGCGCGAAGCAGATTGATTTGGGCGAGTGGGCCACCAACGACAACGGTGGACTTGATCGCGCGGAGGCCGAAGCGGAGTTCGCCACGCTCACCGCGCGGCTGGCGGATCTGCAGGAGAGGATGTACGCGGAAGGGAAGCGATCCGTACTGGTGGTTCTTCAGGCGATGGATGGCGCCGGGAAAGACTCCACGATCAAGTCCGTCTTTGGTCCACTCAACCCACAAGGGTTGAGCCTCACCAGCTTCAAGGCGCCATGCGGCCACGAGCTTGCCCACGACTTCCTCTGGCGCGTGCATGCCCATGCCCCTGCGCGCGGCTATCTAGGCCTCTTCAACCGATCTCATTATGAGGATGTGCTGGTGGTGCGGGTGAGGGGATTGGTGCCGGAGTCGCGGTGGAAGAAGCGGTACGCGCACATCGTCAATTTCGAGGAGTTGCTGGTGGATGAGGGCACCACCATCGTCAAGTGCTATCTCCATGTCTCTCGGGACTATCAGCGGGAGCGATTGCAGAAGCGGCTGGATGACCCGGCCAAGCACTGGAAGTTTGAGTCGAACGACCTGAAGGAGCGCGCGCTGTGGAAGGACTATCGCGAAGCATTCGAGGTGGCGGTGGCGAAAACATCCACCAAGACGGCCCCGTGGTACATCGTGCCTTCGGAAAAGAGATGGTTCAGGAACTGGCTGGTGGCCAAGATCATGGTGGACACCATGGAAGCCATGGACATCAAGCTCCCCGAGCCCGACTTTGATCCCAAGTCGATCGTGATCACCTGAGCGACACCACCCGGAATGGGTTGCGTGGTGGGATGGGCGCGGCAACAAGGATTCGCGCATAGCCGATCGCGTAGGTCAGGTATGCGGCGCACCAGAGCACCCCCGCGGCGAGCATGCCCCACATGTAGATGGAGTGGGTGCCAGTGAGGGCGACCGAGACGCGGATGATCGCGGCCAGGATCACCAGCGCGAAGGCGACTTGCTCCACTCGGCCCGCGTGGATCGCGCGGCCAGAGTGGCCAAGTGCCGTGCGAGTGATCATCCCCATGATGAGTCCTCCAACGGACCCCGTAGCCAGGGCGTGGATCCCCGCGGGTCGAGGGACAAATCCCAGCGCCGACAGCCCCAGCAGGAACAGGCCGATCGGGATCCACAGAAACGACGCGTGGAGGATCCAGAGCATGGGATGCTTGCGTGTCCCAAGCGGATTCCAGCCGATCGCCTGCACGGCGAGGAGCATGGAGGCGGCGATCGACACGCGCCCGCTCCACGGGTCTGTAGGCCGAAGCACGGCGAGGGCGAGGGCCGTGACCGCCAGTGTGACCGCGACGCGGTAGAGCCACGGCGAGTGGAAGATCAGTCCCTGGGGTGAGCCATTTGCCGTGAACGCCGGGATGATGCGGCCGCCGATGATCATCTCCACGACGATCACCAGGAAGAGCCCCGATTCCAGTGCGTCCAGCGGCGGGAGTTCAAGGTGACCCAGCATCGAGCCGTGAAACAGGGCGTTGGAGGCCGAGAGTGAGAGGAGTACCAACACAAGCGGCAGGTTGGTCCAGCTCCTTACTCGAATGAACTTCCAGGCCAGCGTCAGCGCCACAAGCGGCAGCAGTGCCACATCGAGAAGCGCGGTCGTCGTTCCGTAGGCGAACGCCATGCCGAAGCGTGCCGAGAGCCAGAGCGCAACGAGTAGGGCCAGCGGCGAGCCAATGGGGAGTCCCAGTCCGGTCCATTGTCGTGCCGCGGTAAAGAGAAAGCCGATCATGATCGCGGCCGCGAACCCGAAGATCATTTCATGGGCGTGCCAGAGGAGCGGCGTCAGTGACGGCGTGAAGTACCCGTGGAACCACATCCCAAGCCATGCGGGGATCGCGAGCGCTGCCCACAATGCGCCACCCAGGTAGAACGGGCGGAAGGGGTCTCGCAGGAAGGGGACGGGTCGGGCGGCGGAATGCACGCGGGGACGCTATGGACCCTGGTCAATCCCTACCTGCGTCGAGAGGAATCGATTCGGCAGGCCAGTGGCCGCCGTGGGCGTGGCCGTGAAGCCCAGTTGCCCTGCGGCGGCCTCGATCGTGGGGCCGAGTTCCGCCGAGTTCGTCAGGACGCGTGCGGAGCGAGTGTCATAGTCAACATCCACATCGACGACCCCGTCAATCTCCGCAACGAGCTCCTCAAGTGAACCCGCGCACGCCGCACACGACATGCCATCGACATGAAACGCGAGTTCGTGGGTGGCGAGGCTGCGGTCTGCGGCGCGTGGTCCTGACCCACGGAACAGGCCGGTGACGGCGCCCGGCGCGACAAGGAACACGCCAACCACAATCGCCGAAACCCAGAGGGCGGTTCGCTGCACGCGCCGCGAGGTTCGGGTTGCCGAGCTGCAGCACTGGCCGTGGCAGTCGGTCTTGCGACGGTATTGGAGATAGAAACCGATGGCCAGGCTGGCCACGGCGAGCGCAAGCAGTGCCGGTCGCCAGCGCTCAAAAAATCCGGCGACCCCCGCGGCCGAGGCGCCGAGCGCGAGGACGAGCAGTGGCACCCAGCAGCACGCGGTGGAGAGCAGGACCGACCCGACAGAAGCGGCCGCCGTGCCAGCGAAGGCCGATCGGGGCTCCGCCGAAGCAGGCCGTGCCATGCCTGCCCCATGCGGGACACCCAGCGCATCCACCAGCCACTCTCGCTTTGGGAGGCCGTCTGGCGTTGGATAGACGCGACACGCCATGGCATAATCAGTGCGGAGCCGCGCCGCTTGATCGATGTCCACGCCGTCTACATGGACAGAGGGAGAGCCGAGAAACCGGAGGCTGGACACCTGCGAGAGCTGGACATCGATTTCCTCAAGCTCGATCTCGAGCCCTGAGTCATCGATCACGTTGCGCGCCATCTCGACCACCGGCGGGTGGTTGGGACAACCCGCGAAGTAGAGGATGCTGACCCTCACGAGTTACTGATTCTTCTGCTGGCAGCAGGGCGGAAGCGTGCTGGCCGAGGCAGAGTCGGTGGAGGTGCCGTCAGCCGCGCAATCCGCACCAGCCGCGCCAGCCGTCGTCGGCGTCCCAAGGGGACATCTGTCCTTGCAGACGAGTTCACCGGTGAGTGGGCACACGACCTTGCCGGGGCAGTCGGGGCGGTCGGTGGTGGCCGTTGTTGCGGCCCAGGCTGCGACACCAATGCCGACGCCAGCGAGAACGAGAACGATGGATACGAGGTGCTTCTTCATGGGAACACTCCTTTCGCGAGTGTTGGCATTATCCGCCTTGCACCATGGTTGAAGGTCAAGAGCTTTTGGCAGATTTCGAAAAATGGTCGCGTGGGGGTGCCGAGAGCCCCTCCAAGACGCCGCACCGCCCGGTCCGCGCAGCCTTCCTGCATATGCCAAGCCAGCTCCTGAGCACGGACTCGACATGCTTGATGTGGCTCAACTGCTGCGAAACGTGCTCCAGGCGGCTGCCGATGAGCGACTGGACTTCGGCGCAGGGCGTCGTGGGTCGATCTCGCAGTCGAAGAAGCGCGGCAATGTCAGACAGTGTGAACCCCGCAGCCTGAGCGGACCGCACGAACTCCAGTCGCGCCATTGATTCCTCACCGTAGAGCCGGTAGTTGCTTGCGCTGCGTGAAAGCGGACCGAGCAAGCCTCGCCGCTCGTAGTAGCGGACCGTGGAGGCGGGTACACCGACCGCGCGCGACAGCTGGCCGATGGTCATCCGAGTGGACATGGGGCTGATCCTCAGCAGGGATTGGACCACATCATGGGCTGGCTGCCAAGCGACACCCGGGCGTGATGCGGCCTCATCGAAACACGATCGTCCGGTTTTTTGTGACCAAGATTCGATCTTCAAGGTGGGCCTGCACGGCGTCGGCAAGAACCTCACGCTCGAGAAGGCGCCCACGGCGCCGGAGGTCTTCCAGTGAGTCGTGGTGGGAAATGTTCCGGACCAGCTGCCCGATGATGGGGCCCGCGTCGAGGTCGGCGGTGATGCCGCGCGCATCGGGGCAGGCCACGAGGAGGCGCACGCGGGGTGGGGGCTGACCCATGGGCGGATCCTACGAACCCGTGCCTCAGTCACTTCGCCCGGAACCCTGAGGCCGCTGGCCCGTGGGAGGGAGCACCTCAAAGGTGGCCGTCAAGCAGAACCCATCCACTTGGCACCCCAGCTCGCGGAGCCAGTCAGCGATCACCGTGCTTGATTGGTGTCCCAGCCAATAGGGTGAATCGGTGGGGACAAACGAAATGCCTCGCGAGGTGTTGAGGTGCGCCTGGGATGCATGTCCCCGAAACTCGCATTCGAGCCGTTGAGACAGTGCCTCGGCGCGACAGCGATCCACGATGATGGCGTACTGGACCTCAGACGCAGACAGTACCGCCGGGTCATTGGTCGGGCTCGATGGGTGTTCGCGTCTCCCAAGCGCCCCCGGCGTGGGGACAACGAACACGATGAGTCCATGGAAGATCGACTGGTGGTCCATCGCGTACCACTCCCAGTCGCCGTAGCACCATTCGAGCCATGACTCGTGCTCCCTGCTCGCATGTGTCCCGGTCGAGGCCGGTAGCCAGAGCCGCGATGTGTCCCCATAGTCAACGAGATGCACCGTGACGGGGTCGAGTGGAGCAGCGGGTGGCCGGATGGACATCGTGCATCCACTCATCGCCGTCACGCAGAGAAGTGCAAAGCCGGGGTTCGGCGTCATGGGGCCTGCCTTGGGGCGCGTCCCCGCACAAACTTGTGCACGCGGCCCGTGGCGTTCCAATCCTCGATGTAGAGGTTGCCGTCGGCGTCGAATCCGATGCCATGCGGCGCCGTGGTGATGCCGGGGGTCCAGTCCGCGGGCGGGACGCCATTGACCGCCATCTGCTTTGGGTTGTCATTCGTGCCAACATGGCCAAGCACCTTGTAGTCGCCGTCCAGAATCGTGGCGCGACCTTCAAGTTCCGCGACGGCGATGAGCCGCTCGCCGTGAGGCCCATCCCAGAACGCGATGGAGCAGGGGCGTCGAAGTCCGGTGACGGGGACATCGACAAGTTCCCCTTCAAGCGTAAACCGCTGGAGACGCCGATTCTCGCGGTCGCAGACGACGAGGAGTGGTTCGCGCGTGGCGGATCCGTCAGCGGCAGACCCACTTGCGGCGGCGCGACCTCGCTCGTCGATCCCCAGGCCATGGCAGGTCTGGAACTGGCCAGGCTCCGCGCCGCGTCCGCCGAACGAGTTCAGGTAGCCGCGATCCGCGGAGTAGGCGTGGATCCAGTTGCGACCGTAGCCATCGGCGACAAACAGGCGGCCATCGGGTGCCACGGCCGCCGCCGTCGGGTTGTAGGCGTTGGGGTCATCGTCGTACTTGTGCGATTCCGCTGGCACTCCGAGTGTCCACACCGCCGTGCCATCCATGCGGAGTTTCACGATCTGCTTGCCGCGAAGGTGCGCGGCGTAGAGGTATTCGACTCCATCCTCGACCCGCAGTTGCATGCCGTGGATGCCGGCGTACTCGCCCGCGATGGCACCAAGTCGTGCACCAGCCGAATCAAACACCAGCGTGCCATGATCCACATCGGTGTTGAAGTGAGGGTGATCGTGGTGATCGACGATGACCCCGCCGTGTGTGGAACCGATGGGATGTGCTGCGTCAAGACCCCACTCCGGGACGGTCGTCCAGGTCGTGTTGCCAGTGGCCCAGACGAGCGGTGGGGGAGCATCGTCGTCCGCTGGGCAACCCCAGGCCTTCGCCACCATCGCGCAGCCGACGGGGTCGTAGCCGCGCAACTCGGCGCGATCGTGCGGGAAGAAGTCATTGTGGCCAAAGTAGGCCTCGGTGAGTTCCGCGAAATACTCCTTCTCGTTGGTCGTGGCATAGGCGGCGACCATGATGGCCGGGTCGCGGCGCGAGGGGATGGATTGATAGAGCCCCTCAGCCATCGCATGGTCGAAGGCAGCGCGGACGGCTGCGCTGTCCTCTCCGAGTCGGCCGAAATGATACGCGTGCGAGAGTTCGTGCAACATCGTCTCCGGACCCCACTCAAAGACCTTGTGGTCGTAGAGCACGGCGCGCGGGTTGATGATGTGCACGCCGGGCGCCATCGAAGGATTCATCCCGTGATCGCGCAGCCACTCGGGGCTGTGGTGGAAGGGGATGACGCCGCGTTCGCCCTCACGCATCGGGTAGGTCGGCTCATCGCTGGCCCAGATGGGAATCGTGCGGATGTAGTCGAGAGCCCCTGGCGGGACTTGCTTGGCAACACGCGCGAGGCGATCGGCGAGCGCCGCTTCGATGTCGTGGCGGAGCGTTGAGTCGGCTGCAATCGACTCTTCGAGAAGGACTCGCCAGCCCTCGATTTCAACCACGGCGTAGCTCCAGCTGCGGGCACCGTCGCGGAAGGTGGTCAGCTCAGGCCGCGCCGCGGCGCCGTTGGCGTGGTCGCGAGCCACTTCAAACGACGCGCCCAGCAGCATGAGCATGGCGTCGGCGTTCGCGGTGCCGATGAACGAGAGCCCTACCGGCAATCCATCAGCCATTCCCATCGGGACGGTCAGGTGCGGGTACCCCGACACGGCTGGGAGCGTGGTGCACGCGCCCTCGTACTGGTCGCCACCCTCGAGTCGGATCGGGTAGGCGCGACCAGTCGTCGGCGCGATCAGTGCCACGCACTGGTGGTCGCGAAGCAATCGGTCGATCCCCTCTGGACCGGCGAGTCGTGCGGCCTCCGCCGCTCGGGCTGCGTAATCGGGCGAGGCGCGACCCTGCGTCGCCTGGGACAACTCAAAGATCTCCTGCCCGAAGTACGGCATCTCCTCGGCGCGGTGAGACTCGTTGAACGAGATGAGGTCAGCGAGCGTGCGGGTTGAGACTGCCGCAGGACGCGTCGCCAGGTACCCGTTGATGTCGTCCTTGAACTCCTCCAAGAGGAGGGACCATTCCAGTTGCGAGATGCGCCCCAAGTCGGGCGCGGTAGAGATGTCAACCAACTCGGCGCCGGCCTCGCGGAGTGCCGCGCACGCCTGCGCAAAGACTGCATCAACCGCTTCGCCGTACCCATCGCAGTGGAAACGCATCACGCCGAGGCGAGCCCCTGGCAAGGCATTGGCGTCACCAGTGACCAAGTACTGGTCCGACCCCGCCATCGCGCACAGCCCAAGCGCGGCGAGTCGCACACTTGCGGCGATCGGTCCCGCCGTGTCCTGGCGAGACGAGATTGGCACGATGCCGTCGCCGGGGAGCACTCCCACGGTCGGCTTGAGGCCCACCACTCCGCACATGGCCGCCGGGCACACGATCGACCCGTCGGTTTCGGTGCCGATGGCCATGGGTACAAGCCCCGACGCCACCGCCGCGGCACTCCCTGAACTGGACCCGCACGCGGAGCGCGTGAGGTCGTGTGGGTTTCGAGTGAGCCCGCCTACCGCGCTCCAACCACTGGTGGAGGCAGTCGATCTGAAGTTGGCCCACTCGGAGAGATTGGCCTTGCCGTCGATGACGACACCCGCGTCGCGGAGCCGGGCAATGATCGGGGCGTCTGCCGCGGCGATGTTGTCCCTGAGTGCCAGCGAGCCGGCGGTTGTAGGCATTCCGGCCACGTCGATGTTGTCCTTCACGACGATGTGCACGCCGGAGAGGGGGCCGGCATGTGAGTTGATCTGTGGGGATTGGGACTGTGTCGCCGGAGTCGACTCACACCCGAGCGAAGCGCCGAAGAACGCCGCGAGGACCGGGCGAGTGCGAGCGTGGAGCAGCGAACGCGGTCGGCGAATCGGCATGATGGCAGGCTACGGCAGCCGTGGCCTCGCCAATCGCTACTTCGGCAGTCTCAGCGTGGCGCCCTCTGCCACCGTCACCGCATCGATGTGGCCGGTCGCAATTGCGCCATCCAGCGTGAACAGTGCATGCAGGTGCGTGTCCGAGCCGTGGTGAGTCATCACGCCGCCCGCGTTTGGTGCGAAGAAGCCGACGATGCGGACCTGCGTTGGTGAGCTGCTGTCAAAGTGCCAGGGTTGCGCGGTCTGCGAACCGAGGTCGACCCCGTGCGGGCAGTAGCCGTTCACGACGTGGATGTTGATCGAGTCAACCCTCCCGACGATCTGGATCGGAAAGGGCTTGCTGGTGTCCAGACCCTTCGCCGCCGCCAGCCGCGCGATCATCGTGTCGAGATCGGCGCCGGAGGCAGATTGCGGAATCCGGATGTCTTGCCACTCATCGACATGACTGAGCGTCAAGAGAGTCGCCGAACCCGCAGGTTGCGGCGCAGGTCCGGACATCGAAATGCCGGTGCCATCCGGCCGCGCAACAAACACCTCACTATCGACGATGGTGACCTCGCCATTGAGGCCTTCGATCGCCCCGACGGCGATTGCACCCGGCTTGGAGGTGGCGTCGCTCAACGCGATGCGCGGCTGCGTCTGCCCTTCGCGCATGACGGCCTTCATCCCGCCAAACTGCTGGACCGTGGTTTGGGTTGCGCAGGCGGAGAGGGTGCCGGCCGCGATGGCGAACGGCAGCAAGCGGAGGGCTGGGCTAGAGAGTCGTCGGATCAGAAGGGCTGGCATGAGTCTTCCAAAGATAGACACAACGGCGGTTTGTTGCGGAACCCTGTCCCCGATGGAAGGATGCGAGACAATGCCGCCGATGGCTTTCACTTTCAAACTGTGGGTTGCGCCCCTCTTGATCGGAATCACCGTGGTTTCTGCGACGCAGGTCGCCGCCGCGCAGGGTGGACTTCGGGGTGGACCCGAGAGTCCGCCGCCTATTGATGACCGTCCTCCGTTTGACGGACCACCTCCGTTTGATGGCCCTCCTGGACAGCGAGGACCAGGCGGCATGGGCGGGCCAGGCGGAATGGGCGGGCCGGGCGGCATGGGCGGGCCAGGCGGCATGGGCGCCCCGATGGGACCAGAGCGCGAACTGCTCAAGCAGTTTGACGCCGACGAGAATGGTCGCCTCGAAGGCGCCGAGCGAGACGCTGCTCGGGAGGAACTCAAGAAGACGCCACGGCGCACGAGGGGCGGGCGCGGTGGACCGGGTGGACCAGGTGGAAGTGGTGGACCGGGCGGTCGGGGCGGGCCAGGCGGAAGTGGTGGACCGGGTCAAGCGGACAGGCCGACTCCAACGCCCGGGCCGAAGGTCACTCCGGCTGAGGTCGTCAACTACTCCGGAGCAGCGGCCTTTGACCCGGCGATCGTTCGCACCGTCTTCCTCACCTTCGATGTGCCCAACTGGGAAGAGGAACTGGAGCTCTTCCACAACACGGATGCCGATGTGCCGGCCGACCTCATGGTGGACGGCGTGACGGTGAAGGGGGTCGGCGTGCACTTCCGCGGGGCCAGCAGTTACTTGAATGTCTCCCGGGGATCAAAGCGGTCACTCAATGTGTCCATCGATCACACGGACAAGGATGCCCGGGCATTCGGTCAGAAGACGCTCAACCTCCTCAACTGCAGCGGTGACCCAACGATGATGTCGGCGATGCTGTATTCGCAGTTGGCCACGGGCAAGTTGGCCGCGCCCAGCGTCAACTTCGTGCAGGTGGTGGTGAACGGGGAGTCGTGGGGAGTGTTCGTCTCCGCCCAGCAGTTCAACAAGGACTTTGCCAAGGAGCACTGGCCTGAGTTCGAGGGTGCGGGGGCTCGGTGGAAGGTGCACGGGTCGCCACGCGGGTCAGGCGGGCTTGACTATCGAGGAGAAGACCTTGATGAGTACCGAACGCGGTACGAACTCAAGACGAAGGACTCGCCCGAGTCGTGGGCCAAGCTGGTGGAGCTGTGCAAGACCCTCTCGACATCCACTCCCGAAGAGTTGGAGAAGCGTCTTCCGGCGATCTTCGATGTGGAGGAAGCTTTGTGGTTCATCGCGTTCGATGTCGCGAGCAGCAACTCTGATGGGTACTGGACTCGTGCGAGCGATTACAACATCTACCTTGATCCCAAGGGCGTCTTTCATGTCCTGCCTCACGACATGAACGAAGCGTTCCGTGAGGGGCACGGCGGGCCGGGTGGCCCTCGTGGTCCCGGTGGCGCTGGCGCTGGAGGTCGCGGCGGCAGGGGCGATCGTCCGCAGAACGAGCCTCGATCTGGCCAAGATGGTCCCCCACAAGGTTCTCGCGGCGCGGAGCTAGATCCATTCACTGGGATGGACGACGAAACCAAGCCGCTTCGCAGTGCTCTCCTCAAGGTGCCAGCGTGGCGTGAGCAGTACATCAGGGACATCAAGGCGATCGCCGAAGCGATGGCGTGGTCCAACACGGGCCCGTTCATCGAGCGGGAGCGCGAGCTCATCAAGGACGCGGTGGCCAAGGACACGCGCAAACTCTCCAGCACGGAGTCGTTCCTTCGCGAGACCGCGACCGAGCCGAGGGGGGCATTGCGCGAATACTTGGAGAAGCGGTCGGCGTACTTGCTGAACTGGGCGCGGCAGCAGCAGCAGACGCAGCAGCAGCAGACACAGCAGCAGCAGCAGCAGCCGAAGCCACCACCAGCATCGTCGCATGCGAGTCACGACCCTCTTTGAGGTCCTCCGATACGCCGCTGCGGCGCTCAGCCAGCCGACGGCCCTTCCGTAAACCGGTGGCTCATGTGGTGGCGATAGGTTTCGCCCGGGCGCAGGATGACATCAGGCCAGCCATGCCGACCTTGCTTGTTGATGGAGTCCGGGAACGCCTGCGTCTCCAGGCAGAGGCCGCCGAGCCTGTTGTAGGTGGTGCCGCCCTTGCCGGGAATGCCGTCGAGGAAGTTGCCGCTGTAGAACTGGATGCCGGGCTGATCTGACCAGATCTCCATCGTGCGGCCTGACGCAGGATCGGCGAGGATGGCGGAGAGCCAGAGCCCACCATGGGCGGGGCGGCGATCAAGCACCAGGTTGTGGTCGTAGCCGCCGGGGTCCGAGGCGGTGGCCGCGTAGCCGCCGATGTCACGGCCGATTGGCTTGGGGACGCGGAAGTCCAGTGGCGTGCCTTCCACAGGCGCGATCTCCCCAGTCGTGACGAGCGTTGCATCCACGGGTGTGTACCGAGAGGCGGGAATCATCAGCGTGTGGCCAAGGATGTCGCCCGACCCCTGGCCCGCAAGGTTCCAGTACGAGTGGTGGGCGAGGTTCACCACGGTGGGGGCGTTCGTCGTCGCGGACATCTCGACATCGAAGTGATTGTCCGGCGTGAGCGTGTAGATCACGGTCGCGTGGACCGAGCCAGGGTAACCCTCGTCGCCGTCAGGGGAGGTGTAGGTGAGCGTGAGCGTGGCTCCCGCATCGGTCACCGCGCCGACGCCGCTCCACACGACCTTGTCAAAGCCCTTCACGCCGCCGTGGAGGTGGTTGGCGCCGTTGTTGGTGGCGACGGTGAACGACTTGCCGTCGATCGTGAACTCACCCTTGGCGATTCGGTTGGCGCATCGACCAGCGGTGCAGCCGAAGTACTGCGTGCGATCCACATAATCCTGCACGGAGGGTCGACCCAGCACGACATCGGCACATCGACCCTCCGCATTGGGCACTGTGAGTGACACCACGATCGTGCCGTAGTCAGTGATCTGCGCTTCCATCCCCGCGCCGTTGCGAAGTGTCCAGAGGTGGACGGGCTTCTCGTCGACCTTGCCCCAGTCGTGGGACGAGATCGTGCAGCCGGCCGCAGTGGAGGGAGCCTTCGTCATGTGTTGCTCAATGGTGCATGCTGAGAGAGTCGAGATCGCGGCGCAGGCCATCCAAAGGAGCGCGGCGGCGGCTGGATGCAGGGTGCGCATCAGTTCGACCCCCCCTTGCCGGCCTGAAGCTTGGACTGCAGGTCGTTCCAGAATGCATCGACGTTGTCCTTGCGAATCACTCGCGCGGGGATCGAGATCACGCGGTCGGCCGGGATGCCAGAGGCGTCGCCCCGCGTGAAGGCGTGAAGCAGCTTGATGCTCTCGAAGCCGTAGCCGTAGGGGTCTTGCACGACGGTGCCTAGGACGATGCCATCGCGGATGCCCTGGATGACATCGGCGCCCTCGTCAAAGCCAGCGACCAGCACTTGCCCGGTCTTGCCGGACTGCTTGAGCACTTCGACGGCAAGCGTGGAGTTGTACTCAAAGAGGCCGGTCACCAACTTCAGGTTGGGGTACCGGGAGAGGACATCCTCGATATTCGCCTTGGCCTTGGCGCGGTCGAACGAGTCCGTGAGCGTGCCGAGAATCGTGATTTTTCCTTCAGCGATGACCTTCGACGGTTCGTCAAAGCGGGTCGCATCCACGCTCCGCCCCAGCAGGCCATCGATGAATCCCTGTCGACGCCTCTTGGCATTGTCCTGCTCCAGTCGGCCGATGAAGATGAACACTTCGCCGCCGTCGGGAAGCGCCTCGCGAGCCAGCTCTCCGCACATTCGTCCCGCGAGATAGTTGTCCATGCCGATGTAGGCCAGCCGCGGCGAGGCGGGCGCGTCGGAGTCGTTCGTGATCAGGAGCGAGCGCTCGGCGACCAGGTCCAGGATCTCGCCTTGGTTTGCGGGATCGATCGGCGAGACCGAGATCCCGTCAATTCCTCGGATCACGAGGTCCTCAAGGAGACGCTTCTGGTCGGAGAGTCCCGCGCCGGGCATCTCCACGGTCACTTCACAGCCAAGGGCCTTGCCGGCGTCCATCGCACCAACCTTGGCGATCGTCCAGAAGTCTGCCACGCCATTGGAGACGAAGGCGAGGTGAGGTTCGGCGACCGGAGCAATCTTGTAGTGCGCGATCCGGGCTTCCTCTTCCGAGAGTCGAGCCCCCGGAGTCGCCGCCGCGGCCGTCGACGCGCTGGAGTTGCCCGAAGGGCTCGAGTCGCCGCAGCCGACAAGCAGGGCGACGAGCGCGCCGACGAGCACGGCCAACGGCGGGGCGAGGAGCAGGCGGGAAAGTCCAATGATGCGGGTTCGGGGCATGGCGTAGAGTACGCAGCGGGTCAATCACAGAAGGAAGGACTCAACATGAGCATGAACATGCGCGCAAAGCGGCTGACAGGACTCCAGCTGGCACTCGCGACGACTGCCCTCTTGGCGTTCGCGACGGCGATGATCGGCTGTGAAACCAAGGAAGCAGCGGACGCCGCCGCTCCCGCCGCCGCCGCGAGCGACCATCCCAAGGGCGACCATCCGAAGGGCGACCATCCCAAGGGCGACCATCCGAAGGGCGACCACCCCAAGGGCGACCACCCCAAGGGCGACCACCCGAAGAAGGACCATCCGAAGAAGGACGCGCCTGCAGCCCCGGCAGCAGCGGATCCGGCAGCAGCGGCCACGGATCCAGCCCCAGCGGCCCCGTCGGGAAACTGAAGGAGACTTCAATGTTGAAGCGTGGTTCCGCACTCGCGTTGGCGGCGGTCGTTGTCATTGGTTCGATGTCGTTCGCTCGAGCGCAGTCGGAGATCCCCGATGTCGTCACTGACGACATCAGGGTCGGCATCGAGGCGCACATTGCCCGGGAGTCGGCGGCACACGGTGGCGTCTATCCGCTGGCCTTTGGAGACACCACGCTCAGCCTCAAGCTGGTTCGGGTCCACATGGAGTACCTCTCCAACCTCGGGCCGGGTCGCCACTTTGCGTGTGTCGACATGGCGGCGGATGATGGCAACGTCTACGACGTGGATTTCTTCCTGACCGGCGATCCGGGTGCGATGGAGGTGACCGAGCGGACGGTCCACAAGATCAACGGCAAGCCGTTCTACTCGTGGGAGCAGCACGACGACGAGACTTGGAGTCGCGTTCCGACCGAGGGTGCAGACCGCGAGCTCCTTGGGGTCGTGGAGGGTCGTGATCGATTCGAGTTCGTGTACCTGTGCACGCTTCCCTCGATGGACCAGCCATCCAGGATGTGGATTCCGCTCCCATCCACCGATGCATTCCAGCGCGTGACGGTGAAGGAGATCCTCGCGCCGGGATCGCAGCGCACGCTCACCGACGCGGCGCATGGCAACGAGGTGCTGTTCCTGGAACTCTCGCCCGCGGACAGCCACCAGCAGGTGGTGCTTCGCTTGGAGGTGGAGCGGGTCGAGAAGGGAGTTCACGGTGACGAATCGGGCGACCCATCGAAGCACTTGGCGGATGAGCGCTTGGTCCATGTGGATGAATCGATCCGCCAGATTGCCGCCTCGGTCACCGATGGCAAGGAACAGAATGACCTCACCCGGGCCCGTGCGCTCTACGACCACACGATCGACACCTTCAGGTACATGAAGTTTGGCCAGGGTTGGGGCAAGGGGGATGCCAAGCGCGCGGCCACGGCGACCTCGGGCAACTGCACGGACTACCACGCCTACTTCATCGCGCTTGCCCGTGCGTCGGGAATCCCCGCGCGGTTTGCGATCGGCGCGGCGGTTCCATCCGAGCGCGATGCCGGCGGTGTCGACGGCTACCACTGCTGGGCGGAGTTCTATGCCGACGGAAAGTGGTGGCCCGTCGACATCAGCGAGGCCGACAAGTACACCGCGCTCTCGACCTACTATTTTGGCCGCCATCCGGCCAATCGAGTGGAGTTCAGCCGGGGGCGAGACTTGGTGGTGGACCCTGGACCGGTGTCGGGGCCGATCAACTTCCTGGCGTATCCGGTGCTGGAAGTCGGCGGCAAGCCGGTCGAGGTGAAGCCGCAGTTTGGGTTCACGAGACTGGAGCCGGCGCCTGCGGTGCGGGTCGTGCCCGCCGCGCCCGCTTCGCCTGCACTGCCCGCCGCGCCCGCGTCGCAGAAGACCACCGACTAACCCACCGTCATCCCGCCGTTGACATGGATGTCCTGCCCGGTCACGAAGTCCGCGGCGGGACTGGCGAGGTACACGACCGCGCCGGCAACATCGTGTGGCACGCCCCATCGGCCCATCGGGATGAGCGACTTGTAGGCATCCTTCGCCTCCTGCGGGTCGGTGTCGTGGCGCTCGACTGGAATCCAGCCCGGTGCGATCATGTTGACGGTGATGTGCCAAGGCGCCAGCTCGTTGGCCATCGAGCGGGACCAACCGATCTGTCCGCCCTTCGCCGCGACATACGCCGAAAAGGGCGCTTGCCCGCGATTGAACGACTCGGTCGTCATGCTGATGAGTCGACCCCATCGCTGCTGTTTCATGTGCGGCAGCACCGCGCGCGTGATGAGGTATGGGCTCTTGATGAAGTAATCGATCATCGACTGGTAGAAGGCCCAGTCGTATTCCTCGATCGGCTTGAGCGGCTGGAGTGGCGTCGCGTTGAAGACGACGATGTCGATGGGGCCCAGCGTGGAGGCGACTGACGCCGCGAGCTGGTTGACCGCCGCTTCGTCGATCACGCTGGCGCGGAAGGAGTCGCCCTCGTAGCCCAGGGCGCGGTATTCCTGGAGGACGCGGTCGGCGAGGGTCGAGTCGTTGTAGTAGTTGAACGCGACCCTGGCGCCCGCCGAGCCCAGCGCGAACGCCATGGCCTTGCCCAGGCCGCGGGTGGAGCCGGTCACCAGCGCGACCTTGCCAACAAGTGAAAAATTGGGGGCCGTCATCGCGGGGATCGTAGGGTGGCGGGGGAGCCCCCGAGCATTCATCAAAAGTTGCATTCCGAATGCTCATTCTGATGAGAGCTCGGGGGGTTTGAGGGGCCGTCGCCGCAAAGTGGCATAATGCGGGGATGACTCCGCACGACCACTCCATCGAACCTGTTGAACCTCGCGAAACTCTGGATAGACGCCATTTTCTGGGAACGGGACTGATGGCCGTGGGGGCAGGAGCGCTGGCCGGAACCGGCGTGCTCGCAGGAGTGGGTTGTGAATCGACCAAGGGCGCGGCGGGGGCCGCGACACTCGCCGCACCGAAGCGCTCCCTCCGCGTGGCGCACCTCACTGATGTGCATGTGCAGCCCGAACGCAACGCGGAGGCGGGCATGTCGGCGTGCCTGGCGCATGCGCAGGAGCGCAGGCCGGACCTCATCATCACTGGCGGCGACGCCGTCATGGATGTGTTTGGGCAGCCGCAACCGCGCGCGGACCTGCTGCGGGGTGTGTGGCAGGGTCGACTCAAGCAAGACTGCTCCGTGCCGACGCTGCACACCTGCGGCAACCACGACATCTTTGGATGGAACAGGAAGGACAGCAAGACGACCGGCGCGGAGGCCGACTGGGGCAAGCGCTATGCCTGCGAACTCTTCGGGATTCCCAAGACGTACCACTCGTGCGACCGCGGCGGATGGAGAATCATCGTGCTGGACAGCACGCAGCCAAGCGGCGGCGGCTATGTCGCGTACTGCGATGCGGAACAGTTGGAGTGGCTCGAGAAGACGCTTGCCGCGACGCCCAAGACCACGCCCATCGTGGTGGTGTCGCACATCCCGATCCTCTCGCTGTGCGCGCTGACCTACTGGGGGCCGAGAAAGCCCGAGACGATCGGGACCGACACGGCGATTCCGGCGGGGGAGATGCACACCGATGGCGTGATGCTGCACGACCTCTTCCGCAAGCACGGCGGCGTGAAGCTGTGCCTGTCGGGGCATGTGCATCTCTTTGATCGATGCACGCTGGACGGCATCACCTACATCTGCGACGGCGCGGTGTGCGGCAGCTGGTGGAAGGGTGATTGTCAGGGCGTTCCGGCGGGGTACGGCGTGGTCGACTTCTTCCAGGATGGCACTTTCACACATGAGTATGTGGACTACGGATGGAAGGCGCAGGGGTGAGGGGGGCAAGTGCCTTCAACCGCAGGCCCCGAGGCGTGAGCTCGCCCGCGCGGACGCGCGTGGGAGCTCGACTGGCCGCGCTCGCCGTAGCCTCCGCGGCACTCATCATGCATTTCTCAGCCTGTGACAATCGAATCGTGACGGCGCCGATCGCGCCCAATGCCCCGGCCACGGACATTCTGGCCATTCGCGTGCCGACCCTTGACGGCGGCACGACCGACCTCTCCGCGTACCGGGGTCAGGTGCTGCTTATAGTCAATGTCGCCAGCAAGTGCGGCTACACCAAGCAGTATGCGGGCCTCCAAGAACTGCATGATCGATTCAAGGGGCAGGGGTTCAGCGTGATCGCGTTCCCATGCAACGACTTTGGCGGCCAGGAGCCGGGAGGAAAGGCGGAGATTCAGGCGTGCGCCGCTGGGTTCAGCGCAGACTTTCCCATCATGGGCAAGGTGCGAGTGAAGGCTGGCGAGATCGATGGCGCGCCGCAGAGCGAGCTCTACGCCACGCTCGGCAACGCGACCGGGCAGCTGCCCGTGTGGAACTTCGGCAAGTACCTCGTCGGCCGCGACGGCAAGCCCGTGGCGTTCTTCGGCACGGCCGTGGACCCGATGAGCCCAGAGGTGGTTGAGGCGGTGGTGGTGGGGGTTAGGCCGGGCGGCAGGGACTAGTCGCGCACGCTGCGGCCGCGTTGGAGGAGCCGCCGGACGATTGACGGCCAGCGGTTGGGATCGATCGCCTCGGGTTGCGTGGGCAACTCGCACTCCCACACCACGATCACTCGCCACCCCATCGCGGTGAGAGTTGCGTGAGCCTTGCGGTCACGCGCCCGGTTGCGGCGCAGCTTGTCAACCCACCACGCGCGGTTGCGCTTCGGCAGCGACGACTTCAAGCATCCGATGTGCCGGTGCCAGAAGCACCCGTGGACACAGATCACCGTCTTGTGCTTGGGAAGCACAATGTCAGGGCAACCTGGGAGCGCTCGGACATTGACTCGGAAGCGGAACCCGGAGCGGTGAAGCGCGGAGCGGACGAGCAGCTCGGGCGCGGTGTCCTTCCCGCGAATGGAGCGCATGATGCGCGAGCGGGCGGGGGTTGGCGGGAGTGGATGCTCCGGTAGGCTCTTCCGCATGGCCGGGCGCCTCATGATCGCGACCAAGGTACTGCGGTCCGGTCCCAGCCCGCCTGCGGATCGGTAGGCCAAGTTCTTTTCACGCGGCGATCCTCGCCCGGATCCGAGATGTGCTCGCCTTCAACCTATTCTTCGTAAAGGTCACCGAGAGGTCAGGGCACGGCGGCGACGGGAGAGGGGCAATCTTCGCTGCCACCATAGGCTTGACCCGCGAGCACGGGTGAATCACGCACTAGGGCACGATCACGACCGAAGCGCCCGAAAGTGTGGGACTTCAACCCCACGCGGCGCCTTGCCGCTGAAAGCATCGCGACCGTCTTAATCCTCATCGAACTTCGTAGCGGCGAGTGCCTGGGGTGGACCCTCTGCGAGTTCGGGCACCGCTTCAATAACCACCAGGTTATTGGACTGATCTAGAATCAGACGCTCGCAGCGCACCGAATCATCCCCTCAGGCAAGCCCGCCGAGAACCATCGGCAACCTGTTCCATCGCTTGATGCGATACACTTGCACGCCATGCGCGTGGGAATACGTCCGGGCGTCAACATCCTCGCCGTGCTCCAGCACCTGGAATACAAGCCTTGGTACGCCCTTGCGGAATATGTTGTGTACCGCATCCAGTTTCTGAGACAAGTTGAAGTTGGTATTCACGCGGCCTCCCCGAGGAGGATGCGTCGGTGCGCTGCGGGCGTTCGGTAGCCGATCCGCCCGATGATCCAGTGGTTGTTGAAGCGGCGGGCGAAGTCGCGGAGCGCCTGGTTGAGTTCCTCGATGGTCCGGAATCGGTGCAGCCAGAGCAGCTGCTCCTTCAGGGTTCGGATGAACCGCTCGACGCAGCCGTTGCCCTCCGGCTGGCGGACGAAGGACGGGCTCGACTCGATGCCGAGGGTCTTGAGCTCGTCCTGGAAGGCGTGCGAGACGAACTGGCTGCCATGGTCGTGGCGGAGCTTCGTGCCCTCCGCGATCTTGTCCTCGTACCGCCCCTTCGTGAAGTGGATCGCCTCGCGCAGGCACTCGATGGCCTCAAATCGCGTGCCGCGCCGCGCGGCGCGCACCCCGAGGCACTCGCCCGTGCAGTGGTCGATGACCACGAAGACGGCGGCGTTTCCCTCGTCGGTGAGGCAGCCGGTCGCATCGATGGCCCACATCTGGTCGGGTGTCTCTGTCGTGATCGTGCGGTCGTGGGTGTCTGGCCCGCGCACGCCGGTCGGACGGTCGCAGGCGAGGATGCCGTGCTCGCGCATGATCCTCAGCACGCGGCGCATCGAAGTGCGTACGCCGCGCTCCTGGCGGAGCCGTGCCCAGACCTTGCGGTGGCCTTCGCCGACGAAGAGCGTGGATGCGAGGACGGCGCGGATCTCCGCGAGGATCTGCTCGTCGGAGAGAAAGGTCCTCGGGCCGCGTTTCGGGGGGATCCTCGGCGCATCATCCGCCAGCGCCTTGTGGCGCTGGACGGTGGCGCGAGCGAGCCGCCACGCGCGGCAGACGCGCTGGATGCCGTAGGGCTTGTTCGCGGAGGGTGACATCGCCTGGCTCAAAGCGATGGCCTCCGCGGCGGAGGGCGGAGGCCGTCCTCCAGGATCTCGATCTTCTTCTCAAGGAGCTCGATCTGCATGGCCTGGTCGCCGACCTTGGCCTTGAGGTCGTGGATGAAGCCGTCGCGGTGGTCGGGCTCGCGCGACTGGAGCCCGGCCTGCATGCCGGCGAGCGCCTCGTCACGCCACTCGGCAAGCTTGCCGGGCGTGACGCCGAGCTCGCGGCTGAGCGCGTCGAGCGTCTCTCCGCGAATGAGCCGCAGGACGACCTCGGTCTTGCGGCGGCTGGACCAGCGGCCACGGTCGGAGGGATGGTCCTGGCGGTCGCCTTCGTCGGCTCCGCTCGCGCTCCGCGCTCGGTTCGCCGCCCAAGGCGTCTTGTGTCGTGGCTTCTTCATGGTGTCGTGCATTGTGCCCTCGAGTCCCAAACGGGTGTCTCAGGAAACTGTGCAGCGCACCAGCGCGCAGGCGGCCACCCCCGCGCCTGTTGCCGTGCCTACATGCACCACCGATTCCGCTGCAGCGCGACGTCTTCGGGTACGACCGCCTCGAGCCGATGATCATCGCGGAGCTACCTTGGGCTCGGCCACGACGGGTACGTGATCGTTTCCGAGCACATTGGGCGGGACATTGCTCACTCCCTCGGCGCGCAGGAACTGCAACGCGGCCTGCGGTCCGCACACTCATGGGCGAGGTGGGGACACTTTGCTGACTGGAGTGGAGAGTTGGAGAAGGTGGAGTGAGGGGTGTGAGCTCGAGGCAATGCTTGTGTGCCAAAGAGGCATTCCGCGGGCGTTCCCACGAAATCGGGTTAGGATTGGGGAAATGCCCCGATCAGGGAAAGCCGAGGAGATCGCAAGGACGCTCGCGCGTTCGCTTCCGCGGATATGGGATGGAAAGGCCTGTGTCCTTGAGTTGAAAGCCGCTGACTACCAATGGCGGCAACTTGAGTGGATCGGCTGGTGGTTTGAGTTCAAGGCGCTGCAGGGCCTGCGTTCGTCGATGGGTGGCGGTGTGGGACCGAGGCTGGACAGCGTCAAGTTTGATTACTCCGTCGATGGCGAGATCTGGGACTTCAAGGCGCATCCGGTCGGCAGCGGAAAGTCAACGGGAGCGGCATACTTGAATGACGAACAGGCAGTGAACGAGTGTCTCGCGAATGAGGGCCACATCGGATGGCAGATTGCGGTGGGCGCGGCCACCTACGACGACGAACGGGGGAGTTTCAAGGCATGGCATGATGCGCTCAAGGGCAAGGAGTCGGTCTATGTCCGGGAGGGGAAACTCAGTGGTCGGAGATCGCGCCGCCGAAAGGTGAGTTTTCAGTTCCAGGGAATCGCCTGGTTTGAGTTCAGGTCAGGGCAAGAACTGGAGATGGCGTTGAAAAGCGGGTGGCTGACGCGAGGGATGCAGGTTGGTCAACGAAACGCTGACGGGTCGCCGAGGCGCGCGAAGTACGGATACTCCCACGGGCGATGGCGCGAATATGTCAGCGGTGGTACGCCGGCACTCCGATGCGGCTGGGTGGAGGTCGGGGACTAGACGCCAGTTCGGGCGGTTGTGCGGATTGGCGGTCGGCGTGTGCGCTTCGAGGCGCCCGCAGCGATCTTCCCCTTCGCTGCGTTGACCGAAATCGCCCCAAGCCCGGGGAGCACCGCAGTCCCAGCCCATGGGTCACGGACGAATTGCCCGTTCAATGCGGCCCATGCAAGTCGCACCATCCCGACATTGACGGCATTTCCCAACTGCTTGTAGGCGGCCTTCTCAGACACCCCTGCACGCACGAACACCTCGCCCGGAATCCCCTGGAGTCGAGCTGCTTCGGTGGGAGTCAGCGTGCGATACTGATCGATTCCCGGAAGAGCGGGGCCCACAATGGATGTCTGGGTGATCGCCACGAGCGCGGGCAGGTAAGTGGGGGGCTTGACTCTGATGCCACTTGGCCGCATTTGGAGCACAAGGTCGGCAAGGGTCCGCCCCTTGCGTCGAGGGTGCTTCTGCCTCGCTTGCCACTCAAAACGCTGTCGAGAAAACGGGAACTCGCGCACGGATGCCCCTGTCCGGGGCCACGAGCGCTTGAGCCACGCGTCGATGAAGCCTCGGTGCGCGACATAGAACGCGTGGTTCTTGGTGCGGAAGTCGCGTTCCCAGTCGGGAGCGCCTTTGGTGATCTTGAGTTGCCGGGTGAACGCGTCTACCCAGATGGGGAAGCCCGGGAGGTCGTCGGACTCGATCCCCGCAACGAATGCATCCCAAGCCTCAAGCCAATCCATTTCGGAGTCCCGAAGCCGATACCGCCCGATGTCGCTGATGGTGGAGTCGGCATCGAGAAAGTCGGCAATCCGCCACGAATGAGGGTCCCAGCCAGCGGACTTCACAAAGTGATCCCGGGTGAGCAGCGGGGGCTGGAGAAACGTTGCTCCGCGCGAGTCCCGCTCAGCAAGTATGTAGACCCGATCGCGAACCTGCGGCGCCCCACCCTGGTTTGGAGGGACGAGGTGCGGAGTCAGAATCACCGGCGTCTGTGAGACTCGATATCCAGCATCCCGAATCGACGCAATCACGGTATTCCAGGTGTCGATGTGCCGAGGCCCGGCCAAATTGCGCACATTTTCGAGCATCAGGTACTGCGGCTGTCGTGCCCGCACGATCTCCATGATGTCGAAGAAGAGCGTGCCACGAGTCCGATCCCGCACCCCCAATTGCGCGCCGCTCTTTGAGAATGGTTGGCAAGGGAAGCCTGCGCACAGGACATCATGCTTCGGCACCCTTCGACGGATCCCAGTCGCGCTCCGCGTCGAATCGGGATCCTCGGGGTTTTCTCGAGTGAGAGAGCGGATGTTTCGCACAAACTTCGAAGGGTCCGAGTCCGGGAACGAAGCCCGATAGACCTGCAGGCACTCTTCATCCATCTCGCAGGTCAGCACGCACTTCCCGCCTTCCGCCGTGAGCGCGTGATGGAACCCCCCAATTCCCGCAAAGAGATCGATGAAAGTGAACGCAGCCATTGTGTCAGGTGTTTGTTCGGGGATGATAACACCTTTCACCACCCCACACCATATCCCGATGCGGGCCGATGCCGGGCAACTCGTACACCTCGGTGACGCAGCGGAACCCGCACCGCTCGTACATCGGGACGGCCCTCAGTCGCGCATTGCACCAGAGCCCGGATTCATCCGCAGTCGCCTGGCGCTGGAGTTCACGCACCAGGGTCGATCCAATGCCGCGATTCTGGTGGCCGGCGGCGACGGCCATCGCGCGGAGGCGGAATAGGAGAGGGAATCGGAGGGGGTGCACCTTCATTCCAGCGCGCGAACCATCCGCGTCGCGCGAACCGTCCGCGTCGCGCGGGAATTCATCCGCCTGCATGGTTGCGCACCCAACCAGCGCATCGGTCCTGGCATCAAGGGCGAGCAAGAATCGCGTGCGCGGGTCGTCGTCCACTCCTGGGTATCGCTCGCTGCCGCGCGGCATGCCAACTCGAAGTTGCTCGTGCCGCAGGTCAAGGTGCGCTTGCGTCATCTCCTGCGTCCAGCGCAGCGTGATCGCTGCCTGGATCTTCTGGGTGTCGCCCAAGACGCCCTCGCGATCATTCACTGGTGCCCGCCTTCACTGGTGCCCGCCTTTGTCGGCGCCGCCTTCGAGGGCGGGGCGTTCAAGGGCGCCGCCTTCGTCGGCGCCGCTTCGTGGTAGGGCCAGCCTGGGAACGGCAGCGCGCCTTCCGCCGAGGGATCCACCCACCTCGGCCACGCCGCCAAGTCGTAGCGGCCATCGCCGTGAATCGTGATGATGCCGTAGCCGGGTGACAAATCGTAGAGCCGCCTCGGAGCCAGTCCTCGATCCTCGGGATTGGTCACGGCCAGCACCGTCACTCGATTGCCGAAGGCGTCAAAGTAGTCGCCGGTCCCGCGGGGCGCTTCGGGCGGAAGCGAAGACGCATTCTCTGCGGGGTCTCTCGGCATCCATCGCCGCGGCCAGGTGTTGGCGATGGCCGGAGGCGTGAAGGCCATCGGACCATCGCCAAAGGCATCCACGCCGTATCGGGCCAGCGAGCCCAAGTGCTGATCGCCCGCAAGGTGCAGCGCCTGCGCTCGCTGGAGCTGGCGCACCGCGCGTGTGCGCGCGCCCTGCGGCCAGCCGTTGGTGTCGGTGTCGGCGCTTGGCGTGTCGTTGGGCGCGTATTCGCCCGCTGGGTAGATCGTCAAGCTTGGGACCACGCCGTCATCCTTGCCCTCAGGGAGCGTGTGCAATCCAAAGAACGGCGACTGGCTCAGGAGCACCTTGCGCGGCGCAGCGGGATCGTGTTGGTCAGCCCATCGTGTCAGCAACGCTTCTTGCTCGGGGCCGAGCAACTGCGCCTGCGCGCTGTCGGCGGTGCGGGGGTCAAATCCCTCAGCCTTGAAGAAGCCGTTGACGCACTTCCCCTCGGGCACCATCACGCTTGCGGAACTCTTCCACATGCGATCGGCCAGAATCAGGCCATCGACGGTGCCGTAGCGAAGGCGCGTGGAATAGGGCTCGATCCCTTGCCCGATCGGTGCGTCCACTTCTTCGGCGCGGTGCGGAAGGTTGCCGACCTGCGTGCGGTGGATCGCGTTGATGATGGTGCCGCTGAGCTTGTATCCACCTGCGTCTTGCGCGGAGAGGCCGGGGCTCGTGTGTGCACGCTCAGTGGCGCTCACGCCGCCACTGCCCCAGAGGTTGCCGTGAAAGACATCATGGTCATCCGGGACGAGCACCGTGGGGCGATCGCGGCAGAGATCGCCAAACGACCACAGCCATCGCTGGAACTTGGAGTGGTAGTCCAGCAGCGTCTCGCGCTGGTCCACCGGCGTGATGTCTCCCTCGTAGAGTTGGTCGCCCGCGAAAAAGAGCAGGTCTGGGTCATGTGCCGCGACATGAGCCACGAGGTCTTCGTGCGGAAACCACACGCCGTTGCGGTTCCACTCGCTGAGCGCCACGATGTGCTTCACGCAGCTCAGTGCGGCGATGGTGGTCTCCTGACCAGGTGCTCGAAGCGTCCCCGTGAACTCGTGTGTGCCGCCGTTGTGGGGACACGAGAGTCGATAGCGGCCGCCGAGTGCATGGTCGATTGCCGGAACCTGAAACTGCGCGGTGGCGCTCGCGGGGTCGACTGCAGATGTGGCGATGCGAGTCCACTCGCTGCCGGTGGCGGCGGGTTCGGCGGGTTCGGCGGGCGCGGCGATATCGAGGGAGACCGTCTCGATCCCAGCGCCGGGCGGCAGATGAGCGACGATCGCCAGGTCATGCGTGCCGTCGTCGCGACGATCAATCGTGTACGTCGCCGCGAAGATCGGCCCCCAGGCGCGCTCGCAGCGGTCGATGAACCAGTCGGCGCGTTGACATGGCTCGCCTCCAATGCCGGCCTCGGTCCGCGACTGCAGGTCAGAGAAGGACCACCCGACGCCGGGCGCCCGCTCGGCGCGATGTGACACCAGCGCGAACGCGCCGTCGATGGTGGCACGGCTGAGCTGGTGCACGACGGCCTCGCCCAGCGGCGCGTCGCCCTGTGATGATCGTGCGGTGAGCGTGAAGGTGCCATCGGAGTCCGGCGCAATCGTGACGACAAGTTTCACCGGCTGACTGCGATCCGCGGTGCGTGCAATGGTTGACACGGCGCCCGCAAGTGGCTCGAGCGACTGCCGCGTGGTCGTGTTGGGAAGGGTCCACGAAAAGGACTCCTTTCGCGGGGTTGAGAAGTCCAGGAGGAGCGGCGCGCCGGCCCCGTCCACCACGGCGAGCAATCCACCATCGGGTGCCGGCACCGATTGCACGAGTGCCGTGAGCCGGTAGTCAGTCGCCTCGTGTCCAGCGCCAATCAGGAGTCCGGCGAAGTCGCCAGCACCCACCCGTGCATCACCGCCCGGCTTCGCGCCCCACGGCGCGACGGTGACCGAGATCGTGGCGGAGCATGTTGCCGAACGCCCGTCCCTGGGTTCCACACGCGAGATGAGCCAGTGGGCCGTCCGAACTGGGAGCCGCGAGTCGTCGCAGACAATGCTTTCGCCCTCACGGTGCCAGTCTTGCAAGCGATTGGCGTACCACTCTGGACCGAGCCAGTCCTGCGGTGCAGCGAGAGCGTGGAGCGACGCCATCACCACGGTGGCGTGGAAGAGGCTCATGTCGATGGCTCCTTGATCGTGGGCTGCAGGGTGTGGGCGCCAAGGTGGCGCAGCGCGGCGTCGGCGGCCGTGCGTGTCGGTTCGTCGGGCGCCACCACCAGCACGGCGCCTCCCGACCCTGGAAGTTTCGCAGCGGCGCCGCACGCGCGCGCGCAATCGATGAGTGCGCGGTCGCGTGGCTCGATGTCAAAAAGGTCAGTGCGAAGCATGGAGTTCCGATCGATGCACTGGAGGAATCCTGATCGATTGCCAGCACGCAGGCACCCCGCTCCCTCACGCGCGAGTTGAGCGAGCGACGCCATCACTCGACGAACCTGCTGGTCACCGCGCTCCCATCGGCCAAACACCCCGCGGTGCACATCGCCGCTGGGCGTCCCCGGAGTGGAATGCCAGGCCAGCAGCATCGGCGGGAGGCACTGTGGCGAGAGTCGAGCCACGGAGGCCTCGGCAAATGGATCTGCAAACTCCATGAGGCACAGCCCCTCGTGCGCCTGCACCAATCGGTCCAGCGGTCCGGCGATCGTCCCCAAGATCGTGTGCTCGGCGTTCCACGCCGCGCGCGCCAGTCGCATGGGATCAAGCGACGATTCCGACCACGCTCCCAACGCCCCCCACGCGCGCATCGCCGCGATCACGATGGCGCTTGAGCCGCCAAGCCCTGATTGCAGGGGAATCGTCGTCTCGATGGTGAGTGAACACTTGGGGAACACCGCGTCGCGAGGCATGCCCAACTCACTCGTGAACGCCTGCCAGGCAGCCCGGAGCAGTTGGTCTGCCTCGCCAGGCGTGGACCAATGCGGCGCGGGACTCACCGATACCCGCGCCGCCAGCTCATTGACCGCAAACCCGATCCCGGCACCCCCATAGATGTCGGACGGATTGCCGAGGAGTCCGACGCGTGCGTGGGCGAAGCCGGTAGCAGTCTCACGCGGGGGCACGATGCGGCAGGGTACTGGCGTAGCCTCACCATGGCATGTCAGCTGAGGATCGTCGCACCGCATCGAACGACTCCGCGCCATCGGACTTGTCCTTCCTGTGCCCCACGGCACCCGAGCAGCGTGCCGCAGAAACGGCATGGCTTGAACAAGTCTTGCGGCGACCGTGGTGCGCCCGCCAATGGGCGTACCTCCGACATGGTGGCCCGGGGTACCTCCAGAGCGCGCTCACGCTGGGCGGCGGCACCGCATCGTCCTGTCTCATCGCAGGAGCGGCGTTTGGGTTTGACCTGCTCTGGGTTCCGATCGTTGGCATGGTGCTGGGCGGCATCGTCTTCATGGCCATCGCGCACCAGACGCTGTCCACCGGCATGAGACCGTTCGGGGCGATGCGTCGTTATGCCGGGCCGATCTTTGCGTGGGGATGGGCGATCGGGACCGTCCTCGCGTCTGTCGTGTGGCATCTCGCCCAGTACTCGCTGGCGTCGGCGGTGCTGGTCGATCTCGCTGCGGTGGCCGGATGGCAGGTGCCGCGATTTGGCATGGGGTTGCTCGTCCTGGCGTGGGCGGTCCCGATGGCGCTCGGGTTCGGCTCCGGCGCTCGATGGCGCGGCCTGTTTGAACGCGCCATGCGGTGGATGGTGTGGAGCATCGTCGGACTCTTCGCACTGGTCTTTGTGCGCGTGGGACTGGGGCACGGCGGAGCAATCGTGGAAGGCGTGTGTTCGTTCAACATTCCAGCCGATCGCGAGGGTGTCGCTGCGGCGGGCGTCATCATCGCCGGGCTCGCGGCCGCGGTCGGCATCAACATGACCTTCCTCTACCCGTACACGCTGCTCGCGCGCGGGTGGGGTCGATCCCACCGCGAACTGGCGCGCACCGACATCGCCTGCGGCATGGTGCTGCCCTACATCATCGTGACCACGCTGATGATCGCCGTGGCCGCCGTCACGCTCTCGCCAACCTTTTCCGGGAAGTCGATCGGTCCAATCGAAGCAGCGCAATCACTTGGCGCGATGGTTGGTCCGATCTGGGGCCGAGTCTTGTTCGACCTGGGCATCCTGGCGATGGCGTCCTCCACGATCGTGCTCCACATGGTCTGTTGTGGCGTGGCGGTCTCGGAGATGTCGCACCGTCCGTTCGGTGGGCGAGCGTTTCGTTGGGGGGCCATGATTCCCGCGCCCGCCGTCATTGGGAGTCTCTATTGGAGCGACCTTTCGCTCTGGCTCGCCGTGCCGACCGGCGTGATCACAGGGTTCCTCCTGCCACTGGTCTATGTCGCCTTCCTCAAGCTCCAGTGCAGCTGGGCCTACTTGGGACGAGATCGGCCACCCGGCGGGCGATTGGTCGCCTGGGTCGGTGCGCTGGTCCTGTCCACAGTTGTCCTGGCGACCTTCCTCGGCTGGTATGCGGTGACCAAGGGGCCGGGGTTCATCGCACAGTGGCGAACTATCTTTGAGGGATCGGCATGACCGCACCAGTCGGAGTTGGCATCATCGGCCACGGGTTCCTGGCCCGCACACGCTCTCGATGCTGGGCTCGAGTGTTCGGCGTGCCAGTGGACAAGTCCTTCGTCGCCGGCCGAGATCCGACGCGCGCGGCGGCCTTCGCCGAGGGACATGGCTGGTCCCGGGGTGGGTCGATCGACGAGTTGCTCAGCGACCCGGCGATCGCGGTGGTCGATCTGTGCGTTCCGCAGTCCGCGCATCGCGAACTCTGCGAGCGAGCGGCCGCCTCCGGCAAGCATGTGCTCTGCACCAAGCCGCTCACCGCCTTCACGGGGCAGGGGTGCGCCCAAGGAGTGGCCATCGCGTCCACCGATCCGCGCGTGATGTTGGAGCGTGCGATGGAAGATGCGAAGGCAATGGTCGATGCCTGCGCGCGGGCCGGCGTCCAGCTCTTCTACGGCGAAAACTGGTTGTTCGCTCCCGCCTTCCAGCGCGCTGCCGCGCTCAACGCCGCCAGCAACGGCGTGATCCTGGAAATGCGCGGCTGGGAGAGTCACTCTGGGTCGCACTCGCCGTATGCCAAGGAGTGGCGACATGTTGGAGGCGGTGCACTCTTGCGGCTTGCGTCGCACCCAATCGGAGCCATGTTGTGGCTCAAGGCACGCGAGGCGGCGCGTCGTGGTGCAAGTTCAGGCAAGGGCACAGGTACGGCACGAGTCGAGAGAGTCACGGGCGCCGTCGCGGATGTCACTCGTGCGATTCCCTCAGGCGCCCCAAGCGATGTGGCGACGGGTTGGCACGATGTGGAGTCCTGGGGCACGGCGACCATGCACTTTGGCGACGGAAGCGTCGGGACGGTCTTTGGGAGCGATGTCATGATGGGGGGGATGCAGAGCCACCTCACCATCCTGGCCAGCGACCATCGCCTCGAAGTGGCGATGTCACCCAACGATGCCGTGCGTTCGTACGCTGCGCGCGATGGCACCTTTGGGGACGAGTACATGATGGAGAAGGCCAGTGGCCAGGCTGGCTGGAATCATGCGATGGCAGACGAGGACACCTCTTCCGGCCAGCAGGGACTGGTGCAGCATGTGGCCGAGTGCCTGGCGACCGGCCGCACCACGGATTGCGATGGCGCGCTCGGTGCCGAAGTGGTGCGCGTTGTGTACGAGGCCTACGCCGCCGCGCGCTGAAGCGTGTTGAACAGGCTCCGCGCTAGTGCTTGCCGCGCCAGCTGTGCTTGGGGCGCGCAACATGCTGCACCGTAATCACGACGCCGTCGGGGGACATGATGAGCGCGATGTTGGCCCACTCACTCAGATCGATACCGAAGAATCGTCGGGCCCGCTGCACCGCTCGCTTGCTCATGAAGTACGCCAGCGCACCGTCACCCGCGTGGTATCGGTCCGCGTGTTGAAGCAACGCATGAATGGCGCCGGCCGAGATGCCGCGTTGCTGCCCGCGTACGGTGGCGTGGGTGCTGAGGGCTGGCTTCTTCGGGCGATCCGGAAGCATCGGGATAGGGTAGCGGCACGCTCGGGCGCGCATTGGCCGGTCCATCCGAGTGCATCGATGCGGCCTCGCCGGCAGAGAGCAGACCTATGCTCCCCTGATGGCCAAGACCACGGCAACCCGCGCGAAGAAAACGAGCACCGTGTCCAAGGCAGCCGCCCGACGACCGACGCCAGCAAGTCCCGACGCGTACTACGCGGCACTCCCCGCCGACCGCAAGGCAATCATGCTCCAGTTGCGGCGCGCGATGGGAAAGGCCCTCCCCAAGGGCTTCGCCGAGGTCATCCAGCACGGCATGCCGGGATGGGTCGTGCCGCTGTCGATGTATCCCCCGGGCTACCACTGCACGCCCAACACGCCACTGCCCTTCGTGGGTCTGGCCTCGCAGAAGAGCCACATCGCCGTCTATCACATGGGCGTCTACGCCGATCCGACCTTGTACAGGTGGTTCACGGAGGAGTGGGCGAAGCGAGTGCCGCGCAAGCTCGACATGGGCAAGTCGTGCATCCGGTTCAAGAAGCCAGACCAGGTACCCGTCGACCTCATCGCGGACCTGTGCAAGCGGATGACCCCGAAGGAGTGGGTGGCCCTCTACGAGGCGCGGTTCCGCCGCTAGCATCGACCGAGCCATGAGTTCCATTGAACCCACCGGATACGACCAGGAAGAAGCCACTTTCAAGCAGCAAGAGCTGGAGGCGTTGGCCAAGCTGCGCGAGAAGTTGAGTTCGCAACGAGCCGATGCCGCCGCATCCGCCGCCAAGGAAGCCCACTGGATGCGGTGCCCCAAGTGCGGCGGCGCCATGGCCGAGGTGGCCAAGGGGAGCGTGATGATCGACAGGTGCGGCGGGTGCGGCGGCGTGTTCTTCGACGCCGGTGAACTGGAGATCCTCGTTCGACACGAGAAGTCGGGGAACGGGATCCTGGGCAAGCTCTTCGGCAAGTCGTGAGCCGTCGGCCATTCCATCGAAGCCTCCTGGGCAAGTTGCTTCTGGCCAGCCTGGCGCCCACGATGGTGGTGATGCTGGCGGTGGCCGGGATTGCGGCGTGGGACAACTACAACCGGACGCTCAGTGACGCGAAGGAGATCCTGGAGTGGGAAGCCAAGAGCCTGGCCAGCTGGGTGGAAGCCGATATCGCACGGAACTTCCAGGTCTCCAAGTCCCTGGCGGCTTCGCAGGGCGAGTCTGGCGGATTCTTCGGTGATCGCGAAGCGACACTTCGGCTCGGGCGCGCGGCGTTGGAGTCGGCGCCGCAAATCACCGGAATAGGCATCGGCTACGAGCCCAACGCCGATGGCCACGACGCCTCGATGAGTCCCGCCGGGGCCGTCGATGAGAACGGGAGGATGTTGGGCTACTGGTTCCGCGACTGGAAGAGCGACAACGCCATCGGCTTGAAGGCGCTCACGGGGATGGCCACGGACATGTGGTACCAGCTGCCGCTGGAGAACTGGTCAAAGCGTCGCGACGACAGCACGATCCTCACCGAGCCCTATTCCTATGAGGGCAAGTTGATGGTCGAGCACATGACGCCAATCATTCGGGACGGCACATTCATGGGGGTCATTGGTGCGGATCGGGCGCTGGATGACCTTCAGGTCGAGATCGACCGGCGCGCTGCCGAACTGGACGTTGACATCGTCTTGGTCACGGGCCGCGGCCGGGTCGTGGTGGCGTCGGACGGGACAAATCGCGAATACGCCGTGCCACTCCACGATTGGCGCACCGTCCAGGTGGCTGATACGGCCTACGGGCCAATCTGGGGTGAGCTCTCGGCGCGTGAGGCGACCACGGAGCGCAACGACCCAGCCGCGGGTGGCGACTCGTTCTTCTCCGTCGCGCACATCCAGACGGGCGACTGGTACCTGGTGATGAGCGTTCCGGCCGACCGCATTCTCGGCCCCATCATGGCAGGCGCGGCACAGACGCTCGGCGTTGCGGGGTTGGGCGCACTCTTCATCGCGGCCCTTGTCTTGTTCGCCGCGAAGCGAGTCGCTGGTCGCATGATGGTCGCCGCAGCGTCGGCACAGAGCGTCGCGCAGGGTGACCTGACGACGGCGCTCTCGGGAAGCACCCAGATTGACGAGACTGGCGACCTGCTCCGGGCCTTGGACAGCATGACCACCGATCTCAACACGCTGGTCGGACAGGTGCGCGAAGCCAGCCTGGAGATCGGGTCCACCAGCACGCAGCTGGCCGCCTCGTCGAAGCGCCAGGAGGAAGTCGTCGCGTCCTTCGGGGCGAGCAGCGCAGAGATTGCCGCGGCGGCACGCCAGATCACGACGACCGGTCAGGAGTTGGCGCACGAGATGGACGCGGTGAACGAGCGCGCGCAGGCCGCCGCGCATGGTGCGCAAGAGGGAACCCAGCGACTGGATGCGATGGAACACGCCATGCAGGCGCTGAACGCCGCCACGGTGAGCATCGCCGACCGGTTGGCGACGATCAACGAGAAGGCCGGCAACATCGGCAGCGTGGTGGTGACCATCACCAAGGTCGCGGACCAGACCAATCTGCTCTCCGTCAATGCGGCCATCGAGGCCGAAAAGGCGGGCGAGTACGGTCGCGGCTTCCTGGTGGTCGCCCGCGAGATCCGCCGGCTGGCGGACCAGACCGCGCAGGCGACGCTTGACATCGAACGCATGGTGAAGGAAATGCGCGGCGCCGTCTCCAGCGGCGTCATGGAAATGGATCGATTCAACGACCAAGTCCGCCGAAATGTGGAGGAGGTCAAGGAGGTCGGTCAGCGGGTGTCTGGCATCATTGCGGCGGTGGCGGAGAACTCCAGGAGTTTTTCCACCGTCCGCGAGGGCATGCGCAGCCAGGCCGCCGGGGCCACGCAGATCTGCGATGCGATGGGCACGCTGTCCGCCAACGCCCGCACCACGGCGGATGTGGTGAGCGAGTTTGGTCGAGCATCCGAACAACTCCGCGCCGCGGTCGGCACGCTCCGCACTGCCGTCGCCGCCTTCCGCTTGCGAGGCGACTGATGCGTTCCTTCGTCGTCGTCGTTGGCGGGCACCGGTTCGCGATCGAGTCTTCCCTCGTGAAGGCCGTGCACCCGCTCGTGCGGGCGCAATCCGTGCCCGGCGCACCTCCATTCGTGGTCGGCGTGATCGATGTCCACGGCGCCTTGCTCCCACTGGTGGACGGGGCGCGCCTCTTGCTGGGCTCGGGTTCCGTGGCGCCGACGCTGGGGGCGCGGGTCCTTGTGATGGAGGCCGCGATGGAGTCGGCGCTGGAGTCGGCGCTGGAGTCGGCGCTGGGCGCGAGCGCAACGACGGGAGCAGGCGCCGGTGAAGGCACCGAGCCGTCGCGAGAACCCCGCCTCCTTCGCTTTGCCCTGTCCGTCGATGCGCTGGAGGACGACGCGGTCGTGCCCGAGTCGGGTCGATGGGAGTCCGGCCCGGGCGCGGCGCCCTGGGTTGGTGCCGTGGAGCGCCTTGATGGGCAGGCACTTCATCGATTTCACCCGGCGTTGCTGGCGCGCGCCCATCCGCAACTGACCGCTCCGGTGCCGCTCTGCTCGACCGAGCTGGCCACGAGCAGGAACGCATGAAGTCATGATCGACGATGCCTGCGACCGGATCGCCAGCCGACTCCTCAAGGAGCGGTTGCAGCCTGAACTGGTGCGCAGTGCCGGGCTGCCGTCGTTGGTCGCCGAGCGATGCGCGAAGCACCGCCTGGAGTCGCCAATCCACTACGCGGAACTGGTGGAGCGAGATGAGGCCGAGCTGGGATGGCTTCGCTCGCAGATCGCGGTGCCGGAGACTTGGCTGTTCCGTTACCCCGCCTCATTTGAGTACATCCGACGATGGGTCGGCGACCGAAGCCGAGACTGGTCGGTCGATCGCCCGCTCCAGATCCTGAGCGTGGCGTGCGCCAACGGAGCCGAGGCATTCTCGGCGGTCGTCGCATCTTCCTCCGCGCTTGGAATCGGCCGCGCGGTTGACGGATGCACTTCGGTGCGCGCCGTTGGCATCGATCCCAACGCCGCGGCCGTGGACGCCGCAAGACGCGGGACGCTGGGCAGGATGGCGCTTCGAGGCGAGATGCCGGCGTGGGCCGCGGACGGGGATGCCGTGACTGTTGCGGATGGCGTCCCAACGGTTCATGAGAGGATCCGCGCGCAGGCGTCATTCCTGGTTGGGGCCGCCCCCGAATCGCTTGCGGCCATGCCGGCGGAGTCCATTGATCTCGTGTTCTGCAGGAACCTGGCGATCTACCTTGATGCTGATGCTCGCCAGCAAATAGGACAACAGCTGCTCCGGATCCTGCGTCCACAGGGCATTCTGTTCCTGGGCCATGCGGAGCGACCGGCGCTCTTTGGCTGTGAGCGATCGATCCACGGTGCGCCGGGCGCTGACCCTGCCGCGTTCGCTTTTGTGCACGCGAGCGCTCGACTGCCCCGCGTGAAAGATGAAGAACGACCAGAAAACAGTCGAATCTCATCTCCCCAACGGCGAGATTCCCGGCGAGAGTCCCAACGACGCTCTCCGCAGCCGACCAGCCTCGCCGAAGCGCGCCGTGCCGCGGACGAGGGTCGATTGGATGAGTCGCGCTCCGCCGCACTCGCCTTGCACGCCGGAGGGTCCCGCGAACCCTCGCTCCTTCACTTGCTTGGCACGCTGGCACTCGCGGCCGGCGATGAAACCGAGGCTGAGCAATGGCTCAGGCAAGTGGTTTACGCCGTACCCAATCACGACGAGGCCTTGCTCACGATGGCGGTCCTCGCCGAGCGTCGCGGTGACTTGGAAGCTGGTCGTCGCCTTCGCCAGCGCGCCGGTCGTGGCGGGGGAGGCACCCCGTGACGCAGCACCCGCCGACACAAGGACCGTCCGACGAGAATGCCCTGGCGCGCCGCGCGCGGGCCGGCATGCGAGAACTGTTCGCCAAGCCCCTCTCCGAGGCGGACCTCGACGCTGCCACCAAGGCCTTGGCGTCTCCCATCGTGGAGGCCGGTCTGGACCGGACCAGCTTGCTCCTGGTGGAGTGCGGCGGTGAGCGAATGGCCTTCCGCGCCGCCGATGTGGCCCGGGTGATCGCGAACGCCCCTCGCCACCGGGTCCCGCACCGCAGCAACAGCGTGTTCCGTGGCATCGCCAACCACGAAGGCGAGCTCCTCCTCTGCTTTGCCCTCGAGCGAGCGCTTGGACTGGGCTCCACGACGGCCCCCGCCGCCGCGTCTTCGCCTGCTCCTTCGCGTTCACCCTTGCCTTCGCCTGCTCCTTCGCGTTCACCTTTGCCCTCGCCTGCGGCTGACACGCCAAGCCGCCCGCTGGTGGTCATCGAAGAATCACGTCGGCGCTGGGCGATTGAGGTCGATCGCATCTTCGGCGTGGAGGACCTGGACGCAGCAGAACTGCGCAGCCCGCCCCTCACGCTGTCGGCGGCACACAGCGGCTGCACCGATTCACTGGCGCGCGTCGGCGGCCGCGAGGTGATCGTCCTTGATGCCCAGGCCCTGGGGCGCGTGGCGCAGGGGGCCGTTCGATGAGCGACCTCTCGGGATTCAGCCTCTTCGAGCTCTTCCGCGCCGAGGTCGAGACGCACTGCGCAGCGCTCAACGAGGGTTTGATCCAGCTGGAACGGTCGCCGAACGATCTCGCCGTCATCGTGCCCCTGATGCGCGCCGCGCACTCGATGAAGGGGGCCGCGAGGATTGTTGGCGTGGACGCGGCCGTGTCCGTGGCGCACCACATGGAGGACGCGCTGGTCCGCATGCAAAAGGGATCGGAGTCTGCCACGCGGGGGAGGATCGACCAACTGCTTGCGGGCACGGATCTGCTGGAACGACTCTCCCGGCAAGACGAGGCGGAGGTCGCGGGCTGGTCCGATCGGCACCGCGCCGAGATCGACACGCTGGTGGCGGCCCTCGGCGCCGCGCCGCCGGCCTCGGGCGAACCCGTGGCCACCCCGACTCCCGGGTTGGTGGAGGTGTCGGCCAGGCCAAGTGAGTTGCTGCCAGAGCCCGCTGCGATCCCGCGCGTCGAGGCGACTGCCTCGAGCACCGCCACCACGTCGGAGGTGCCCGACGCTCGCACGGTCCGGGTCAACGCGGAGAACCTGGACCGGATGATGCAGCTGGCAGGCGAGTCGATGGTCGAGGGTCGTCGGTCCCCGGGACTGCGCCGCGCGCTCGCCTCGCTTCGCAGCGACACTCGACGGCTTCGCAGCGCGGTCGAGGAAGCGGCTCGCCGCTCGGGCGTGGAGTCGCTTCGAGAGGTGGACCAATCGGTCGCCGAGGTCGAGGCCGCGCTGGTCGCACGGATCGCTGAGCTGGAGGCATTCTTCCGGCGCACGGAAGAAGTCTCCACCGCGCTCTACCACGAGGTCGTGGGGAGTCGCATGCGGCCATTCCGTGAGGGAGTCGCAGGGTTTCCGCGGATGGTGCGTGACCTGGCGCGGCAGCTGGGCAAGGAAGTGCACCTGGACATCGTCGGCGGCCACGTCCCCGTCGATCGAGACATCCTTGCTCGGCTGGAGGCCCCGCTCAACCACATCATCCGCAACGCGCTGGACCACGGTGTCGAGCGAGGGGAGGACCGCCTCGCCGCCGGCAAGCCAGCGCAGGCACGGCTGGTGGTGGAAGCTCGACATCAGGCGGGGCAACTGTTGGTGTGCGTCTCCGATGACGGCCGCGGCATCCCGATCGAACGCATTCGAGAGCGAGTCATCGAGCGCGGCATGCAGACCCGCGAGATCGCCAACACGCTGGGCGAGCGCGAACTCTTCGACTTCTTGTTCCTGCCCGGGTTCTCCACCGCCAGCTCGGTGACCGAAGTCTCCGGCCGCGGCGTCGGCTTGGATGTGGTGCACCAGATGGTGACTTCCACCGCCGGCACGGTTCGCCTGGAGAGTCGACCCGGCGTGGGCACGACCTTCTCGCTCACGCTCCCGGTGACACTGAGCGTGCTCCGTGCCGCGTTGGTCGAGATCGGCGGCGAGCCCTACGCCTTCCCGCTGGCCCGCATCGAACGAGTGCTCCGGGTGGAGGAGGACGATGTCACGACCGTCCAAGGCCGGCTGCAGTGCCAGGTGGACGGCGAATCCGTGGGGCTCCTCGACGGCGCGGCCGTGCTGGGCTTTGGCGAGGCCTCGCGCTGCGACGCCACCAGCGTGGTCTTGCTGGGCGACGAGCACGGATCCGTTGGCCTGGTCGTGAATCGATTCCTCGGCGAGCAGGACCTGGTCGTGCGCAGCCTGGACCGGCGGCTGGGCAAGGTCCCGCACATCAGCAGCGCCGCCATCCTGGATGACGGTGCCCCCGCGCTCATCGTGGATGTCGAGGACATGCTGGCCACGCTTCGCAAGGGCCTCACGGAGGGCACGCTTCGTGGACTGGGCACACCAACACACGAAAGCGCGCTCGCGGCGGCGTTCAAGCGAGTGCTCGTGGCGGACGACTCGATCACCGTGCGCGAAGTGGAGCGCCAGCTGCTCGCGCGGATGGGGTACCAAGTCGCCGTGGCGGTGGACGGCGTCGATGCATGGAACCAGCTTCGCGCGGGCGCGTTTGACCTCCTGGTGACCGACATCGACATGCCACGCATGAACGGAATCGAGTTGGTCAAGCTGGTGCGCGCCGACCAGCGATTTGCCCATCTCCCGATCGCCGTCGTTTCCTACAAGGATCGAGACGAGGACCGGCGCGCCGGGCTGGACGCCGGGGCCAACGCGTACCTCACCAAGGGTTCGTTCCACGACCAGACCTTCGCGGCCACGATCATGGACTTGATCGGCGCACCGTAACCTCCAGGACTGCACACGCACCACCGCATGGCCTACCGAATCGCCATCGTGAACGACCTGGCCATGGCCCGGGAAGCCCTCAAGCGAGCGGTCGCCCTCGTGCCAGGCGCCGAGCTGGCGTGGGTGGCCAACGACGGCGACGAGGCCGTGGCCAAGTGTCGTGGCGACACGCCGGACCTGGTGTTGATGGACCTCGTGATGCCCCGCATGGGTGGCGTCGAGGCGACTCGACAGATCATGGCGCAGTCGGCGTGCCCGGTCATCGTCGTGACCGCAACGGTCGAGGGCAATGCCCACGGCGTGTACGAGGCCATCGGCGCGGGCGCGCTGGACGCGGTTGACACGCCGCGGATGCCTTCGGCGGCGGGAGCAGTTGGCCCCGGCGGTGGTGCGACCGGCAGCGCTGCCGGTGGCGACGCGGGCCGACTCCTCGAGAAGATCGCCGCGGTTCGCGCAGCGGTCGAGGCTGACTTGGTGCGGTCCAAGGCATCGGCGGCAGCGGCGCCGATCGAAGCCGTCGTGGCACCCTGCGCCGCTGGGACGCCGAACAAGGCGGCACCCGCACCGGCTGCCTCGTGCACCTCGCTGCTCCTCATCGGAGCGTCCACCGGCGGCCCACAGGCCATCGTCGACTTCTTCTCGGGCTGGAATCGTGCGCGTGCCGTGGGAGCACCACCCGTCGCCACGATCATCGTCCAGCACATGGACCCTCAGTTCCTGCCGGGCTTTGCCGCGTGGCTCGGGAGCCGGATCGGGCATTCGGTCGCCCTCGCGCGCACCGGCCACGAACCGATCGCGGGTGAAGTGCTGGTCGCCGAGGGAGGGAAGCATCTCGCGATCGGCCCCTCGGGCGCGATGGTCTCGCTTTCCGGGAAGCCCTCCGATGTGCATCGCCCGTCGATCAACACCCTGTTCGATTCGGCCTCGCGCGCCTGTCCTGCCGGTGGCGCCGCGGTGCTGCTGACTGGCATGGGGCGCGACGGTGCCAGCGGGCTCTTGAGCCTCCGACGTGCGGGGTGGCTCACCTTCGCCCAGGATCGCGACACCAGCGTGGTGTGGGGAATGCCCGGCGAGGCCAAGGCCATCGGTGCCGTCGATGCGTGTCACGGGATCGATGTCATCGGGGCCACCGTGGCCAAGGCGATGGCTGGGCAACCAACAAAGAAGGTCTCTTCATGAGTGCTCCTGGAACCGCCGCGCTGGACGCTCCCCTCAAGGTCTTGATCGTGGATGACCAGGCCATGATCGCCGAGGCCGTGCGTCGCATGCTCGCCTCCCAAGGCGACCTCTCCCTCGTGGCGTGCCTCAAGGGAGCGGAAGCGGTGGAGTGCGCCCGTGCCGAGCAACCCGACGTGATCCTCCAGGACCTCGTGATGCCAGATGGCGACGGGCTTGACCTGGTCCGCGCATATCGAGCCGACCCCGCGCTCGCTCGCGTGCCGCTCATCGTCCTGAGCACCAAGGAGGAGGCCGCGACGAAGGCGGAAGCGTTTGCGCGAGGCGCCAACGACTACCTCGTGAAGCTGCCTGACCCCGTCGAGTTGGTGGCGCGCATCCGATATCACGCCCGGGTCAACAGGGCACAGGTGGAGCGCGACCGCGCCTTTGACGCCTTGCGCGCCGAACTTGAGAGCGCGGCGGCGTATGTGCGTCGGCTCATTCCGGCGCCCATCACGGGACCCATCGAGACGCACTGGGCGTTCCTTCCTTCCGCCAGCCTGGGCGGCGACGCCTTTGGCTACCGTTGGATCGACGAAAGGCACTTCGCGATCTATCTCCTGGATGTCTGTGGACATGGCGTTGGCCCCGCCTTGCTTGGCGTCAGCGTGATGAACGCCCTGGGTGCGGGGGCGATCGCCGGCGCCGACCCGCTGGACCCCGGCGCGGTCCTCACATCGTTGAATGCCATGTACCCGATGTCCATGCACAACGGGATGTTCTTCACGCTGTGGTACGGCGTGATCGACATCGCCACGCACGATCTGCGATACGCCTGCGGCGGCCACCCTCCCGCCATCCTCCGATCGCCCGATGGTTCCGTGCGGTTGCTTGGCGGGGACGAAGAAGTCTCCGGTCCCGTCATGGGGGCGATCAAGGGTCTGCCCTATCAGTCCGGCTCGGCACGCGTGCCGGCCGGATCGCAGCTCCTGGTCTACAGCGACGGCATTCACGAACTGCAGCCTCTGGTCCCCGCGGGCTCCGCGCCGTTCCTGGGAGTGCGGCCAATCGAGGAATACCTCGAGGTCGGTCGCGCGGCGCTGGATGCCTTCGCTTTGCACGGTTCTCCCGTGATCGAGCCCATCCTCGCGGAGGCGCGCGCCTACGCCGGGCGCGCCGACTTTGATGATGATGTGAGCCTCCTCCAGATCATCGTCAGGTGAGGCGCGGTACCCTCCGCAACCGCATGACCAGCGTCGCTCGGATCCCCACCGGCCAAGCAGATGCTGCCGACGCCGCGCGGCAACTCGGCACGATCCTCGAGCGCGAGGGGCCGCGGCTCTTCGCGATTGCCCTGAGGATGTGCGGCAATCGAGCCGACGCCGAGGACATGGTGCAGGACACGTTCCTCCAGGCCATCCGGAAGTGGGACACCTTTCGCGGCGAGAGTTCGCGTGGGACTTGGCTCTGGTCGATCGCCACCCGGAGCTGCAAAGTCCGCATGCGGCGCAAGGGGGGCATTGACCGACGGATGCCTGCGATGAGCCAGGTGATGCCTTGGGGTGAGACCACCATCATGGCCGCAGCAGCGAAGGGTGCCGGGGCTGGCGAGGCGGCGGCCTCCAAGGAATCCGTCCGCCGCGTGCAAGGCGCCATTGTGACGCTCCCCGAGCACTACCGCATACCGCTCCTCCTCAAGGAAGTCGTCGGGCTCTCGGTGGAGGACGTGTCCGCCGCGACAGGACTGGACCCCAACACCATCAAGACAAGATTGCATCGCGCGCGACTGGCGCTTCGGAAGGTGCTCACCAGTGGCTCCCGCGCCATCGAAGCCCCGATGCCGATCTACGAAAAGCAGGTCTGCCTGGACTTGCTGCGGATGAAGCTGGAGGCGATGGATCGGCCAGGCTCAAGGGCCCGATCGGTCATTCCGCAGGCCGAAGTCTGCGCGCGCTGCCGCGCGGTCTTTCGGGAACTTGACTTCGTCGCTGACGCGTGCGCCAGCATGGGGGAGGGCGAGATGCCTCGCGCGCTGCGAGACAAGATCGCTGCGGCGATCAAGGCGTCAGACCAATCAGCTCACGCTGCGGCTGGCGTCAAGCGCCCGCGCGTTGGTCGACCTCCCGTGCCGCGCAAGCCGTCGTCGCGTTAGGCCCCGGCAGCCTGCTTGGCAGCACTGGCGCACGAGACTCCGCAGCTGGCTCCATGCGCCTTGTTCCAGGGCATCGTGGCGAGGACCGTGGCCAAGCCGCATGTCCCGGTGAGCCCTGCCATTGTCAGTCCGGCGCCGAAGAATGCGGGCACGACCAAGAACCATGGGGAGACGAACGCCCCGAGCAGCGCGCCGGCGAGCGTGGCGAGGCCGATCGTGATCTGTGTCTGTTGGAGGACGCTGAGGGAAGATCCCTTCGCTCCAGCGATCGTGGGCAGTCCTGCGGACTTCCACCCCTCGATGCCGCCCGAGAGCGTGTAGACGGCAGCGCCATTGCTGAAGCCGCAGGCCTTGGATCCTGCATCGGCACTGCGTCGACCGCTCTTGCAATGGAAGACCACGCGAGCCGCGCCGTTGGGGCAGGACGAATGGGCTTGGAATCGCCCCAGGGAATGAAGCTTGGCACCGGAGATCCGTTCGCGTGCATGCTCATCAGGCTCGCGAACATCGACCAACACGCACTCACCAGCTGCCAACCACCGCGAGACGGTGCCAGCGTCCACCTCTTCCAGCGTCGCGGCGGGAGATGCGCTGGAACAGCAGGAGCCATGATGGGAGTGGTTGGTCGACGCCGGTGTCGTTGTTTGGCAGCAGGACATAGTGGGACTGAGAGTAGGGAAGGGCGGGCTAGGTTTCAAACAGGCTGTGCCTGGCTGGTGAGATGTTCGAGCGCTCCGGAGACGACTGTCGCGAAGGTGTAGCTTGGACCTCCACCCATCATGACAGCAACACCCGTTGCGTCCATGATTTCTTCGGCCGTCGCGCCGGCCTTCAGGCACTTTTCGACATGCGTGTAAACGCAGAAATCGCACCGGGCGGCCACTCCCAACGCCAGAGCGATCAGTTCCTTGTGCTTGACGGAGAGGGCGCCTTCCTTCATCAGCCCTTGGAAGTACGGGCCAAACGCCCGGCCAATCTCGGGGGCGGCGGCCTTCAGCTTGCCCATCGTGGTGGGCCAGGAGGCGTAGAAGGCGGCGGCGGTAGAGGTGACTTCTGGGGTGATTGAGGACATGGCGGATTTCTTGTGTGGTGATTGAAAAGTCCGATAACACACGTTCGCACGGGCTTGGACCTAGTGAGATCAACTCTGAGAGGCCTGGAATGAAGGCAAAGGTTCAAATACAGAGAAGAAGATCTATTACTATACTGATTCTTCGATGACCCCGCTTCTCAAGTGGTCAGTTCTCGCCGCCGTTGGGATCTTTGCAGGCGTTGGCATCTCGACCTTCGATTTCGCGTAGGGAACCTCGTACCTGAGCGACCGTCCCGAGGCGTGCGTCAACTGTCATGTCATGAAGCCGCAGTTCCACTCCTGGGAACGGGGGCGGCACCACGCCGTCGCGACTTGCAACGACTGCCATGTGCCTTCGGACCCCTTCGGGAAATGGCTGGCCAAGAGCGAAAACGGCTGGCACCACTCCTACGCCTTCACCTCAGGCAACTACCCCGAGGTGATTCGCATCAAGCAGCACAACCTGGACATCGTGGAATCGAACTGTGTTCGATGTCACGGGGCCCTGTTCCATCACCCCACCGTGGCGCACTCGGAATCCGTCGAGTCCGACGGCTGCGTGCGTTGCCACGCCGGCGTCGCCCATGCCGCCGAACACACGCTGGTGCCGCACTGACCCACTGGAGGACTGACCATGCCAACCGCCCCAAATCGATCCGCACCAGACGACACCGAGCGCACCCGCCACGGCGGGAGCGAGGCGTACCAGAAGCTGGATGAGGATCCGGTGTGGCGAAACATCTGGGCGGGCTACGCCTTCGCGATCGACTTCCGCGAGGATCGAGGCCATGCCTACATGTTGCAAGATCAGCGCAACACGGATCGAGTGACCAAGAAGCCCCAGCCTGGTGCGTGCCTGCATTGCCACGCGAGCGTGATCAACGCCTACCGCGAGAAGGGGATTGCGGCGGGGGCGCCCGGCACCACGACCGAGCCACTGACCTCCCCGCACGGCAAGGAGCAGCTCCTCAAGGGCTTTGGCGAGGTGTGCCAGATGCCCTACGCCGACGCCACGGCGCTGGTGGAGCACCCAGTGGCCTGCATCGATTGCCACGATCCAGCCACCATGGCGCTGCGCGTGTCCCGCCCCGGCATGCTGGAGGGGCTTGCCGCATTGGCGAAGGACGACTCGCCGCTGCCGCACCTGCCCAGCATCGAGCGGTGGCGCGAGGGAGATCGATCCACGCCATACGACCCCAACCAGCTGGCGACACGGCAGGAGATGCGTGCGCTCGTCTGTGGCCAGTGTCATGTGGAGTACTACTTCGCGCCCGAAACCAAGCGGCTCACCTACCCGTGGCACAACGGGCTCAAGGTGGAGGACGCCGAGGCGCACTACGACTCGCTCGGCTTCAAGGACTGGACCCACGCGGTGAGTGGAACGCCCGCGCTCAAGGCGCAGCATCCCGAGTTCGAGACCTGGTCTCAGGGCGTGCACGCGCCGATGGGCGTGACCTGCGCCGATTGCCACATGCCGTACCAGCGGCAAGGGGCCGTCAAGGTGAGCAGCCACCATGTGCGCAGCCCGCTGCTGAACATGGCGACCGCGTGCCTCAACTGCCATCCCACCGACGAGGCCACGCTCATGGCGCGTGTGAAGACGATCCAGGACACGACGAAGGCACTGCTTGACCGTGCGGAGATCGCCGTGAGCGAACTCATCACGGCCATCGCGCTGGCCAAGCAGGATGGGATCTCCGAAGGCCGCATCGCGAAGGCACAAGCGCTTCAGCGTGCCGCCCAGTTTCGCCTGGACTATGTGAGCGCCGAGAACTCCATGGGTTTTCACGCGCCCCAGGAGTCTGCTCGCATCCTGGCCGAGAGCGCGGACATGGCTCGACAGGGCCTGGTCGTGCTCTATGAGCCAGAACGAGCCGCGGAGCCGACTCGCGTGACCAGCGTCGAGATCCGATAAAACCGCCTCCCGAGGGTGGATCGTGCTTGTTCGGGCGGATGGCGCCGCCGCGGCTTGCGCACAAGGACGCCGTTTGCCTACGCTTCACTTCCCCGCGACTTCGCGGGCATCGACCAAAGTCACCAGCCACTCCAAGGAATCACCATGAGCTCCACCGCCGCCGAATGCTGCACCACCGCATGCCCCCCGACCCACGGCACCTTCTGCTGGCATGAGATCGCCACGACCGATCCCGCGAAGGCGATCGCGTTCTACTCGGCCCTCGCCGGATGGAAGGCCATCGGGTGCCCCAACAGCGCGGAGTACACCGAGTGGGAAGTCGGCGGGAATCGCATCGGCGGCATCCGCAAGGTTGGCGAGGGCGACCCCACGCCTCCCCACTGGACGCAGTACATCGCGACCGATGACATCGCTGCCACGTGCACGGCGGCGACCGCGAACGGCGGTTGCGTCCTCTGTGGACCCAACGAGATGGAAGGCGTTGGCAAGTTTGCGTGCGTGAAGGACGCCGCTGGCGCCGTCGTGATGCTGTTCCAGGGTGGCTGTGGCGGAGATCGACAGCCGTGCGAGGGCAGCTTCTGCTGGAACGAGTTGATGGTCCACGACGTGGACGCCGCCAAGAAGTTCTGGACCAAGGTCATCGGCTGGGACTTCTCCGACAATCACATGGGGTCCGCCGGCACCTACACGATCTTTCGCCTGGGCGGCTCCGACCAGCACGACAAGGCATCCGGCGTCTGCGGCTGCATGAAGATCACCCCTGAGATGGGACCGCTCCCTCCGCACTGGCTGAGCTACATCTGGACCAACGACATCAATGCCTCGACGGCCAAGGTCACGGCGCTCGGTGGCAAGGTGGTCGTCCCCGTGATGCCGATTCCCGGCATTGGCCAGTTCAGCGTCTTCCAGGACACCGTCGGGGCACATGCGGCGCTCTACCAGCCCGCGACGCAACCGAAGGAGTGTTGCTGCGGCGAAGGCGGCTGCGGCGGCTGAGCACGACGCGGATCACGGCTCACGCCGGAACGGCCGGGCTTCCCTCGACAACCGCATGATTGGCGATTGACTCGCCCTTAAGCAGCAGTGCTCCAGGGCGGGCGATCGCATGGTCGCCAAGGGCCGCACCCGCCATGAGCAGTGCGTGCTCTCCGAGCGTGGCGCCGCGGCCCACGCGGACGGCCTCCACCTTGAGGAGTCGATCCTCAAAGGTGTGCGCCTGGACGAGCCCGGCGACGGTGGAATGATCGTCGTACCGAATCTGGTCGGGGTCGACCACTTCTCCCGCGCCTGTGGCCACGACCACGCCCGTGCCGATGCGCGCACCAAGCATGCGCAGCACCCAGCTCCACAAGAGGGTGTTCTCCAGGTCCTTCATGAGCGATGGGGACCAGATCTCCCACGCCATGTACTGGAACTCCCAGCGGCAGGTCCAGCCGGACCAAAATCCGCGCGTTCCCGGCCGCACTCGACCCAGGAGCAACCACTTGAGGGCGATCGTGGAAGCCAGCAAGCTCACGCTGACGGCCAGCGCAACCAGCCCCGTGATGGTGCACCGGGCGATCCAACCCACGCCGACGGCCGCGGGAACCAATGCCGAATAGGCAAAGAGCACGAGCATCACCGGAACGACTGGCAGCGCGAATCGACCAACTTCCCACGCCAGCCGACGCGACACCGCCACCCCTCCGGGGCAGAAAGCCGAGGCGTCAGCAGCACCCGATGGGCGTGGGAGCGACAGGGGCGGGTTGCCGACCCAAGCCGTCTCGGCGTTGAGGTGCTGTCGTTTGGGATCTGGTGAGTGCGTGGCGACGCCGAGGAAGAGGGCAGGTGCCTGCCGACCAGCGTCGACGACGGCGTAGTTCCCGGTGAAAGATCGATCGCCCAGCTCCACGGGGGAGAGCCGCAGCCCGCTCGCCCCCCCCGAGGCGCACTGGAAGTAACTGCCGTCGGCCAGGAAGCACCGGTCGCCGATGCTCACCAACTCCGGAACGGCTCCAACAACCGTGGAGATTTCGGAGTGCTTGCCGATCCGCATGCCTGCCAGCCGGAGCCAGGCGGTCCACAGCATGGACCCGCTGAGCCAGCAGGCGGCGTGCGCCACCCGATCCAACTTTCGTTGCACCCGGACGGACTCGGACCCGAACCGCGGATGCCAACCTGGGAGGCATCGTCCCATCAGGCGGCAAGAGATGGCTTCGTACACCAGCCACGCCGCCGCGATCACCCCGGCCCCCAACCCAAGCGTGAGGGCCACGCCGAAGTCGAATCGCGGGACAAGCAGCCAACCCTCGATAAGGTCGCTCAGGAGCCTTCCTGTCGACGTGCGGTCCAGGAACGCGACCATGGCAAGGAGCGGAATGGTTCCTGCGAAGACGCGCATTCCGAACACCATCGCAGCGTGTCGAGTGGCGGAGTCGGCGTGGATGGGAAGGGGAGGATCGGTGATCGATTCCGCAGAGCCCGATGCCAAACGCGTGGCGGGATTGCCGGTCCAGCGTTCGCCGTCGCCGGTCACGGTGCCCGGTGCAAGGACCGCGAGCGGCGCCACCGTCGTGCCGACACCGACCACGGTGCCAGGCCCGACCACCGCCCGTGAGTCGATGACCGCACGGGCGCCGATCGACACGCGATCCATGACCAGCTGTCCATCTTCCAGCCGACTCATCTGGAGGATGGCATCGGTCCCCACCACTGCGTCGTCGCCGATATCCAGGAGGTCCCAGGTGGCTCGCGGGAAGGCAACGCCGGGATCGAACTCGACGCGCTCACCCACGCGCGCGCCGAGCGAACGGAGTACCCATCCCTGCAGGGTCGTGCCGGAAATCAGCGCCCAAGGGATCGAACGCGACACTCTTCCCACGATCCACAGTCGGGTCCACTGGTGGCTCCACACATCGACGCGGCCGGGCTGGACACGCCCCAGCAACAGGCGCTTGGAGGCGACCGTGGCGAAGACCGTTGCGAAGAGCCACAGCGTCCGCGCAACCGGCGTGGTGATGACGACGAGGAGGATCGTCAGCCCCAAACCCAACCGGTCCAAGAGCCAGGGGAGGGCGGCGAAGACCAGCCAGGCGGTCGTGGCGCCGTACACCATCCAGCCGAGTGCCATCACCAAGACTTGGACGCTGGTGGAGACCACAGGACGCGCATCGGCACGCCACGATGTTCGCGCCGTCGCGGCGGTGCCTGATGCCGCCGTCGGTGCATCAAGCGACTCAAGGTGCAGCGCCAACGCACGCGCGGTTGGGTGCTGGATGACATCGCGCACGCTTGCGCGGGACCAGCGTGGATGGCGTCGCAGTGCCACGACCACGGCCGTGACGGCGAGCGAGTCGCCGCCGAGGTCGCGGAAGAAATCGTGATCCATCAGGGTCGACGATGGCGTGTCCGAGGGCAAGGTGATCGCGCCCGCGAAGGCGGACAAGACTCGACCCGTGGGTGAGTCATCATGCTCCAACGCTGCCGCGGAGGACGCGACCGGTTCGGGAAGCGCACGGCGGTCCAGCTTGCCGCTGGTCGAGCGGGGGAGCGCCTCGATCCACTCTAGGTGCGAGGGCAGCTGCTGCGGGGGAAGGAGTGTCGAGAGATGTTCGCGCACGGCGCGCAGGTTGCGCAGGCCATCTGCGCCGGTGCCGCCGCCGCCAGCGCCGCCGTCTGCCACCAAGTACACCGCGAGGCGCGCCGTTGGCCCGCTCCCATGGAGCCGCGCGCCCGCCTCCCGAACGCCGGGCGCGGAGACGCACGCCGCCTCGATGGCACCCAGTTCGATTCGGTGTCCGCGCACCTTGACCTGGCCGTCAACGCGGCCCAGGCACTCCAGCCTTCCGTCGGCGCGCCGCCGCGCGAGGTCACCCGTCCGGTAGAGACGCAGGCGCGTCGTTGGGTGGGTCGTGAATCGCGATCCATCATCGTCCGATGCGCCTCGATACCCGCGCGCCAGTGAGGCGCCCGATACGCACAGCTCTCCCGTGGTCTCGTCCCCGATGAGGCCGTCGCCGTCCAGCGAGAGCAGGTGCGCGTCTGATCCCGGCACGGGCCGGCCAATCGAGACGGGTTCGCCAGGGTGCATCGTCCCCCGGATGACCGTCACGGTGCACTCGGTGGGCCCGTAGCCATTCTCCAGCCGGCGCCCGACGCTCCACGCATCCGCGATGTCTTGCGGCAGTTGTTCGCCGCCGACATAGACGACGCGAATGTGGGGAAGCTCCCGTGCGGGATCGACACACCCCAGTGAGCGGAGGAGTGTTGGTGGCGGGCAGAAGACCGTGATGCGCTCGCGTCGGAGAAACTCGGCCAGGTCCGGGCCGCCACGAAGCGTCTCGTCATCGATGGGGACCAGCGTTGCGCCCGAGGCAAGCGCCAGCCAGACTTCTTCGACAGAGGAGTCGTAGGCGCCTGACGAACACTGCGCGACCCGGTCGCCGGGACCAATCCCAAACTCCTGGCGGTCGCCGTCCACCAGTCGGACGACGCTTCGATGCTCGATCTCAACACCCTTCGGTGCACCGGTTGTCCCGGATGTGAAGATGACATACGCCAGCTGGCTGGCACTCCCGGGTTGTTCGAGCAGCGCCAACGCCGCCTCCAGCGAAGGATGGTCGCGCAGGGTTGACAGCGGATACACGGGGGCAGTGGTGACAGTGCGAAGGCGATCCACCTCTGATGGCGCGCCAAGCACCAGCGAAGGTTCGGCCAGCGCCAGGATGCGTGCGAGATGAGCGTCGGGAGCGCCAGGCTCGATCACTGTCCAGGCAGCCCCGGCCACATTGGCCGCCAGTTGGGCCACATAGAGCCGCTCGTCTTCCCGTGAGCAGCAGATCGCGACGATGGGTTCGGCCCGCGCGGCCTGCGCCCCCCGAGCGGCCTGGCACGAAGCTTGGATGGGCGCCGCAAGCCCCGCAACCTCGCGCGCCAGCTCGCTGTAGGTCACCCGGCGCCGCGATGGGGCGCAGGCGGTGTCGACAGCGACCTGGTCGCCATGCCGGCGAACCGCCTCAGCGAAGATGTGCTGCAGCAGTCGCATGGGCCGGTTGGGTCAGGCCATGCTTCGCCCACAGTTCGCGGATGTGCGAGGCCAGCTCGGCATCGACCGAGTGTCGATCCTCCACGGTGGCGTGTCGGAAGCCAGCGATGCGACGGCCACCGCAGGTGCCGCATCGGCAGTGGAAGGGTTCGTTCATCTCCCACTCGGTCGTGAGGTAGTTGAATGTGAGTTCATCGCCTTCCGCGATCGCTCTCCGTGCCCGCAGTTCCAGCCCCACCCATCGACCGCTGGGGTTGCAGGCATGATTGAGGTAGCGCCAGTACGGCGGTGCATCGCGCGGCAGGTCGCGCGGCGGCAACACATGCGTGCCGACGCCGATCTGGACGCTGTATCGATCTGGTGTGGGGGAGATGCCCACGGCAACATCGATGGAGAGGATGATGTCGTTGGGGGCATAGGCACGGCTGGAGATCAGCATCGTGCCATGCGAGGCGTGAATGACCTGCGGCATGTCGGAGTGGCGAGATGCTAACCGTGCTTCATCGATCTTGACAAGCGAATCAACACGATCCATGCCACGATCGCACCAATCATCTGCACGCTGAGTGCCCATCGAACCGCCGCGAGTTCACTCATCGATGGCTCAAGCCGCATGATGATCGATGGCACGAACTGGAAGAGTCCGCCTCCAAGCAGCCCCGCCGTGTTGACCAGGGTGACGGCGGTCGCGGCAGCGACCGGACCACCCTCTCGGACCGCCAGCGGGAACAGGAGCATGCTGGTCCCCAAGGAAAGTCCAAGCAGTCCCCAGAATCCAATCGGAACCGCAAGGATGTTCACACGAGGGACATAGACGATGACTGCGCATGCCATGGCACCGATCGCGGCACCCCAGACGAGCAGCCGAAGCGGCGGCACGGATCGACCAACCAGCGCGCCTGAGACCGGGCTGCCCACGGCCAGTCCGAGGAAGAAGGCTGTGCCAAACCATCCGGCCAGTTCCGAGGTCCTCCCGTACGCCAGCTGGAGCGGAACATTCCAATAGCCAGCCAATCCAAAGATGAGGCCAGCGGAGCAGAAGTAGGTGATCGCCAGGGCCCTGATCCGAGGATTGCCAAGGAGTTGCCGGATCGACCCCGTGATCGAAGTCTCCCGAGCCTCTTGGATCGATGCAACGCCCCGCGCGCTGGTCCGCCCGATACCCACGAACATGAGGATTGTCACGGGCACCGCGATCCAGGCGAACGAGTCGACCATCGGCCGCCAGTCCTGGGTCCGCGAACCGAGCCAGACTCCAAGCGCGCTCCCGACCCCCATCGCTGCATCAACGACGCCAACACACAGCGGAACCCATCGCTGCGGCATGCGGCGTTCGGCCAGCAGCACGGCGCCGGCGAACGCGAATGCACTGGCCACCCCCAACCAGAGTCTCCACAGACAGGCCTCGCCGAAGCTGGTCGATCCCGCCAGCCAATGTGCACCAAGACCCATCGCCAGGCACGCAGCGGGGAGGACGACCAGGGGCCCGACACGGTCCAGAAGGACGCCGACGGGAAGTTGGGCCGCGGCGTAGGACACGAAGAAGATCGCGACCAGCACGGCGACTTGGCCCCCCTCCAAGCCGAGGGTGTCCCCAATGGAGGGGGCCATCGTCGCGAAGGCTCCCTGGAAGGCAAACTGAAGGAAGACAAAGCCCAGCGCGGACGCAAAGGCGAAGGCGCTTCGCCACCCGCCGGGGGCCCGCGGAATCAAAGCCACAGACACGACTTTCTTTGGAATCTTCCGGTTTCCATGCCAATCAAGGCAGTCGGAGCTACCTTTGCCAATCGGTTTTCCCATGAAGAAGTCATTGACATCAATCGCTCTCGCCTTCGTCGTCACCCCCATTATCGGTTCGGCCTCCGCGGACTGGTCAACGGACGCGGCCTCCGACAACGGGATCTGCACCGCGAGCGGAGAACAGGCCCAGCCCAAGATCGTCCCGGACGGTCAGGGCGGGTGCTACATCTCGTGGTTTGACAACCGTTCCGGTGGGTACGACGTCTACCTCCAGCGCATGGACGCCATGGGCAACGCGATGTGGGCGGCGGACGGCATCCTGGTCGCCGACCGCAGCTACTCCAGCACGCAGGACTACGGGCTGGCCGCGGACCTTCAGGGGCGCGCGATCCTCGCCTTCCGGGACCCGCGGTTCGGCGGCGATCGAGTCACGGTCGCGGCCGTAAACGCTGACGGGTCGATGGCCTTCGGCGCCAATGGCGTACAGGTGAGCCCCTCGACGGAGTCGGCGAACCAGCCCAAGGTGGGCGTGGCCAGCGATGGCGACATCGTGGTGGCCTGGAATGGTGGGGCGGCAACCTCGTACGTGCATCGGCTCAACGCCGACGGATCGTTGGCGTGGCCCGCGCGCATCGCCATCGGTGGCGCTGGCACGCAGATCGCCAGCGACGTCAAGAGTGGCGGCTCCGACGGCAGCACGATCGTGAGCGTGGTGCACTACACCACCTTCACGGGGGCAAAGACGTTGAAAGCCCAGAAGTTCGCGGCGGACGGGACGGCCACGTGGGGCGCCGTGACGCTTCCGGTCTTCTCGACGGGGTCCCTCCAGTTTGGCAACTTCCCCGGCTTTGTGATCGACGATGCGGGCGGTGCCATCTTTGCGTGGTACACCAGTTCGCCGCTCCAGTGCCAGGCTCAGCGTCTCGCTGCGGACGGGACGCGCCTCTGGGGCACGAACGGCGTGACGGTCACATCCACCAGCACCGGCGTCGACAGCACGGCGCCCGATGTCGTGTTCGACTCTGCGACTGGCCGCACCTTTGTCACCTGGGACCAAGGACTGCCGCCACCGAGCACCAGCAATGGCTCGGCGATTCAGGCCTTCGATGCTGCGGGCACCCGCCTGTGGGGCGCCAACGGCGTAGCGGTCTACCCAATGTCATCCGCGACCTACGACACCTTCTGGACTCGCGTCTCGCTGCTTGACGGCCAGGCGGTGGCCAGCGCGCTCAGCTGGTCCACGGCGACCACTTCCACGATGGGCTCCCTCCGGTTCGACGCCACTGGCCACTCGGAGTGGGGGGCCACGCCGATGCCGATCTGCTCCGCGTCCGGTTCACAGAGCCGGCCGCAGGCACTCAGCGTCGAAGGCGGCGTGGTGTGGGTCTGGATGGACTCGCGGGACGGCGAGACTGACATCTACGCGGCTCGTCAAATCGCTGACGGCTCGCTCGGCCCGCCGGACAACGGCGTCCAGGGAGACATCGACGGCGACGGCTCCGTGAGCGGCTCGGACCTGGCGCTCTTGCTGAGCGCGTGGGGACTCTCGGGCAGCGCTGCAGGTGCGGCTGACATCGACGGCAGCGGCCTGGTCGATGCCGGCGACCTGTCGATCCTGCTCGCGGCGTGGACGGGGTGAGGCCCGCCTCCCCCCCCCGGTCCCCCCCGTCGCCCCCCGTGAACTGATCAGAATCGACGTTTTTTTGGTCGAATCCGATCAATCCAAGCGCGAATGTCCCTGCGCCGCCAGCCATCGCACCAAGACCGCCGCGTTCCAGAGCGTGGCGTGAGCGTCGGTTCGTCGGTCGAGATGGGCACGCCAGAGCGACTGCACGGCCTCGGCGCGGAGCATGGGCGCCGCTCGAAGGCTGGAATCGCCGAGCGTCTCGTCCATCCACTGGCGCAGGTCCCCGCGCAGCCACGCCGCCAAGGGCACGCCAAATCCGCGCTTGCGGGGGTCGATGAGCGCGGGTGGGACGATTCGACCGAGCAGGCGGCGGAGGATCGCCTTCGATTGGCCCCCGTGCAGGAGCGCCTGCTGCTGGAGCGATGCGGACAACTCGTAGAGTCGATGGTCCAGCAGCGGCGATCGAACCTCCAGCCCACACTGCATCGACGCCCAGTCCACCTTGGTGAGGAGGTCGTTGGGGAGGCCAAGCGTGAGGTCGCACAGGAGCGCCCGGCGCAGCGGCGAGAGGTGCGCTATTGAGCGGAGCGACAGCAACTCTGCTGTCTCCGGATGCCACGACCGTGGCTGCGTCAGGAGCGAAGCAGGGTCGAGAGCGGTCTGCGCCAGCATGACCGGGACCTGATCCCACCGCGGCTGGCGCAGCGCGGCGGCCAGGATCGCCAGTCGATCGCCTGCACGGCTGCTTCGACGCTCGCCCGGCACAAGACCCATGAATGGTGTCGCTGCCCACGAGAGCGGGGGGACAGAGCCCGCCGACGCCATCGCGGCCAGCATCGTGCGCGCAGCGTGGGGCATCCATCCGCACCAGCGTGAGAGTCGCGCGTACCACGCCTGCCGCTCGTACCCTGCGAAGAGTTCGTCGCCGCCGTCGCCGGAGAGCACGACGGTCGCATGGGGTCGAGTGGCGCGAGCCAGCAAGAGTGTTGGAATGGTGCTGGAATCGCCGAAGGGCTCGTCCAGCAGCGAGGGGAGGTCGCGCGCGAGCGAGAGCGCATCAAGTCCGGTCACCGTGAACGAAGTGTGCTCCGTCCCGAGGTGGGAGGCGATCGCCATTGCGCGCGCCGATTCGTCGTACCCGCCGCCATCGATTGCCGCGGTGAAGGTGCGCAGCGGCGCGCCAAGGCGGTCAGCGGCCATCGCGCAGACCAGTGGGCTGTCAACGCCGCCGGAGAGCCACGCGCCCAGCGGGACATCGGCCAGGAGTCGGTCCCTGGTCGCCGCGGCGAGCGCGTGATCCACCCGGTCCACGGCATCCTTGAATGAAAGCGGCGTTGAGATCGTCGAGAAAGCCGCGAGCGGCGTCCACCATCGACGTGCCTGCACCTCGCCACCCATCGACACATCAACGACCTCACCCGGCATCAACTTGTGCGTGGCGGCGTAGGTCGTCCGCGGTGCTGGGATGCAGCCGAATCGCAGGAACGCGGTGACCGACGCATCGTCCAGCGAGTCGTCAAATCCCGGCAGAGTGCAAAGCGCACGCAGTTCGCTGGCAAAGGCGATCGAGCCGTCCCGCAGTCGCGACCACGCCAGCGGCTTCACTCCCAGACGGTCTCGGACGAGCGACACGACACGGCGCTCCCGGTCAAGCAACGCGAAACCGAACATGCCGACGCACCGCGAGAGCGCCTCGTCCAGACCGCGCTGGTCGATCAGCTCAAGGAATGTCTCCACATCGCCGTGGCCGCGAAACTGCGCTCCAGCGCGCAGCAACTCATCTCGCCACTCGCGAAAGTTGTAGATCTCGCCGTTGAGGACGATTGTGTAGCGACCCGACCGCGAATGCATCGGCTGCGCGGCGGCCTCGCTCAGGTCCACCACCCGCAGCCGGCGAAACGCGAATCCCACCCCAACTGCCGCATCGTGCCATGTGCGCTGCTCGTCCGGCCCACGGTGCGCCAGCCCACGCGCCATGCGGGAAAGCAGCGGTTCCCACTCGCGATGGGCACCCGGTGAGACAAGGAGGCCTGCGATGCCGCACACGGATGGAGCGTACGCCGCAGGATGCAGGACTACCATCCCGCCATGTCAAACATCACGCTCCACGCTTCCACTGACATCATCGGGTTGTGCCTGAGCTCGGTCCTCGTGTGGACCGGAGCCGCGCTTGCCCAGGACGACTTGGGTGAGCCATCCATCCACCGCGTGACGGAGCCCGTCGACGCCGTCGTGCTCTATCAGGGACGCGCGCAGGTGACTCGCACCGCTGACTTGGCACTTGCGCCCGACTACTACCAAGTCGAGTTCGCCGGCCTGCCGGACTCACTCGAGCCGGACTCGCTCCAAGCGCGGGTGACGGGTGGCCGGCTGATCGATGTCCAGTTCAAGGAAGTGCCGTCGGCCTCTCGCGTGGGGAGTCCCGAGTGGGAGGCGCTCGAGAAGGAGGCGGACGGGATCGAGGCCAAGATCCGTGGGCTCAACTCCACCCGCGCCGGCATCGAGTTTGGCAGCAAGTACTTGGATCGATTGCTTGCCGAGAGTGCGCAGGGGAAATCCGACGACGCCGGGAAGGCCGCGTTCGACATCGAGGCCGCCACCAAGCAGCTGGAGTTTGTCGCCGTGGCACGCGGGACGATCTTCCAGCAGCTCCAACAGAATGAACTGGATGTCAAGGCGGCGAATGAAGCCCTCTCCGCAGTTCGCCGCAAGATGAACGCAATGGGCGGCGGCCAGTTCGTGGAGCGATTGGCCGTGGTGAGCCTCGTGGTCCTGGAGCAGGCAGAAGTCTCCGTGTCGCTTGAGCATCTGGTCAACGATGCCTCATGGGTTCCGACCTACGCCATTCGAGCCAACCGCGTGCCTGGTGCCATCACGCTGGAGTACGACGCCGTCATCGTGCAGGCGACGGGCGAACCGTGGGACAAGGTGGCGATGACGCTCTCCACGGCGCAGCCGTCGACCGCCGCCAACCCGCCGGTCGTCACGCCGGTCTCCGTGGATGTCTATGTCCCGCCGCCACCGATGCGAGGGATGGTCGCCGCCGAGATGGTCCTCGACGCCGCACCGATGGCGCCCGCGGAGATGGAGGACAAGAGTGCCGGCCGTGAAGGGGGGAGTTTCGGTGACCCCAACCTGGCCGAGAAGTCCAAGGCGCTCGCCATCCGCAAGAAGGCGCTCGGGCGCGCCAGCAGCGCCGCCGCCGTGGACTCCAGCGGCACCGCCGTGACGTTTGCGCTTCCGCGCGCCGTCACGGTCCCAAGCGACGGGGACTCCAGCCAGAAGACTCGCATTGCAACGATCGACTGCCAGCCGACATTCGTGCATGCGGCGCAGCCAGTCGTGGCGGAGGGCGTCTACCTGCGCGGCGACGCCAAGAACGCCAGCAGCTATCTCCTGCTCGCCGGCGAGGCCCGAATCTTCCTGGACGGCGACTTCATCGGCCCCACGGCGATGGTCGAAGTGCCATCGGGCGCGGAGTTCGAGGTCTACTTCGGCATTGACCCCAATGTCACCGCCAAGCGAACCGTCGTCAGCAACAAGACCGAGACTTCGGGCCTCTTTGGCGGCACGAAGGAGACAAAGATCCGCTACCGGGTCGATCTCCAGAACGCCAGCGCCAACCCGGTGACCCTGGAACTCTGGGACCGGATGCCCGTCTCGCGCAACGACGAGATCAAGGTGAAGTTGGTGGACGCCTCCGCATCGCTCGCGACCGACGCCGAGTACGCCGACCTGGCCAAGAAGCAGGGCATCCTCAAGTGGGTGCTGCCGCTCGCTGCCGCGGGGAAAGACGGTCCTGCCAAGTCAGCGCTCACCTGGGGCGTGGATGTGTCGCGTGGCGAGAAGGTGCAGACGACGCCGATCCCGGAGTAGTGGCCGCTGCGGGAACCATCACTTGCTCGCCGCGGCCTCGATGTCCGTGAGCAACTGCTTTGTGGTCGGGTTGTTGGGGTCCAGCGCCGCCAACTCGGCACCCCATCGCCGCGCGCCTTCGATGTCGCCTGACCGCAGTGCGATGACCGTGAGCAGGAAGCATGCCTCTGGATTCAGCGGCTCGGCTTCGTAGAAACGGTGCGCCAGCCGGGCGGCCTGCATGTATTCCTTCTCCTTCTCCAAGGTCGACGCGGCACGCTTCAGCGTTGGCGTGATGCCCGCCTGGCGCGCGCGGTCGGCGGCGAGGAGTGCGTCCACGCCTTCAGGGAACTCCCGCTGCACCAGCTTGAGGTTGCCGATGAGTTCCAGACGGGCGCTCTCATTGTCGCCATCGCAGGGAGACGCCTTGAGCATTCGCACGATGCCATCCAGCGCGGCAGGGCCGATCGCCTTCTTGGCGTCGATGCTGGCGCGGACGAGCGCCACTTCGCAGGAGGTCGCCCCCAGCTCCGCTGCGGAATCGACAGCGGCCGCGGCCAACACCACATCGCCGGCAGCAACGGCGACCTGCGCCCGCATGAGCGCGATCCGCGAAGGTGCTGCGGCGGGTGACGCCTCAACGGCAGTGAGGGCGGCGCGCGCCTCTTCCAGTCGCCCAGCTCCAAGCGCGGCGTAGAACCGATCCTGCGCCGCGGCTTCACCCAGTCGAAGGTTGCGCAGGTCGCGCAGCCACGGGTCAAGCCAGTCCGCGCGGGTGAATCGACCCACACCCACGAAGCGAGCCGCTTCGTCGGGCTTGCCTTGCGCGCGAAGCGCCGCGGCCAAAAGGCCATAAAGGTGCCCGTTGCGCGGGTTCATGCGCAGCCCGACTCGTGCGGCCTCTTCCGCAGTCACCCAATCTCCCGCTTCGCTGGCCACTTGGGCGACCGCGGCGCGCGATTGCATGTCGCGGGGGTTCAGCGCGACGGCGCGGCCGGCGGCGGTCAGGGCCGCATCCAGCTGCCCATCCGAAGCCAGAAGGAGCGCCAGCCTCCAGTGCACATGAGGCTGCTTCGATCGCGTCGCCAGTGAGGAGAGCGCCTGAAGTGCTGCCGCGCTCTGCGTCGACTCATCCAACGCCACCGCGTGCAGGTACTCCGCCCGTTCCATCGACTCATCACTGGGTGCGAGAGTGGCAATCGCGCCTTGGTAGGCCAGGGCGGCAGCGGCTGGCTCGCTGTGCGCGAGCAGGGCGTCGGCATAGGCAAGCCATGAAGCGCCATTGGTCGCGTCCGCGCTGACGGCCGACTTCAACCCTTCCAGGTGCGCACGAACCGCTGGGTCCAGCGCCGCAGGGTCGACGGGGCCGGGGACGATGTCCGGAGTGTGCGCGCTGACCTGGGCGGGCGCCTGAAGCTGCGGCGCGGCGGTCGACGCGCCATCGTCGCCACAGCCGGGAATCCCCATCAGTGCGCCACCGAGCGAAAGCGTCGTCATGATCATCGCGCCACACTTCATGATCCCGTCGATCCCTTCCTAATCGTGTGCCATCGATCTCCCTCAAGCGGTCCTGCGGTCGAAGTGGTCCCATCAGGCCAGCGGATCTCAATCGAATCCGCCGCGGCGGCGTGCCCGAGGCCGAAATGGAGGCGAGGATCGCTCGAGGATGCGTAACCGCTTCCATTGCGAACGGTGTCGCGCTGCGTGAGCGACCCGGCCGTGACCGTCGCCGTGGCTCCCACGGCACGCACACCCCGTTCATCCCGCAGGTCAAGGCCGATCCAGTGGCCGCGGCGGGGGGCCTCATTGCGCAGAAGCATCGCGGGTCCGTCCATGTTGCCCACCACGATGTCCAGGTCGCCGTCGCCGTCCAGGTCGCCGGCCGCGGCTCCTCGACCCGACTGGATGGCCGTGCCGGTGAGGTCCACGCCCCAGTCCAAGCGGCTGAACTTCCCACTTGCGCCCCGCTCGAACACGGCGTCCGGCTCGGCAAGCGGGTGAATGTCGGCGGGCGCATCGCGCTTGAGGCTCACCCGGCCGCACGCCTCGAACAGGTCGTCGTCACCATCCAGGTCCAAGTCCAGGAGCAGGATTCCCCAGCGAGTTCGCTCCCGGGTGGCGGCACTCAGGCCCAGCCTCGCCGTGGCATCCTGGAAGTACCGCTCCATGTTCAAGTACACGGAGTCCGACTGCTTCTCCATGTTGGTGACAATGAGATCCTCGCGACCATTCGCGTCCAGGTCGCTCACGGCGATCCCCATCCCGGCCTTCATCACGCCAGTGAGGTCAATCGCGCATCCAAGCCTGGGTGCGGCGTCTTCGTACTTGAAACCATCGCCAGTGGCGGTCCAAGTCCAGAGGCGGTTTGGCATTCCATCGTTGGCCACAAAAAAATCCGCGTGGCCGTCCGCGTTCCAGTCCAGCGCGACGACACCCAGGCCGGTGCCCTTGGCCTCGCCGATGCCAGTCGCAACACCAACCTCCCCGAACGTCCCGTCGCCGTTGTTTCGATAGAGCAGGTCGCGAACTGGCGCGTTGATCGAAGCGGGGGAGCAGTAGTCCAGCAAGCCGCCGGGGCCAGTGCATGCCTTCTCGATCTCGGGGCCCCAGTCCAGGTACCGCGTCACGAAGAGGTCCAGGTCTCGGTCCCCGTCAATGTCGGCGAATGCGGCACTTGCGGAAAATCCCGGGTCGCCCAGGCCTACGGCGGTCGTGGCATCCGCAAATCGTCCCGCATCATTGCGAAGCAGGATGTCAGGCCCGATGTTGCTCAGGTACAGGTCATCATCGCCGTCAGCATCGAAGTCGCCCGCCGTCACGGCGACCGTGTAGGCCGAGATCGCGGGGAGTGCCGCCGCGCTGACATCGACAAAGCGCCAACCGCCGTCATTTCGGTAGAGCGCGCTCCGGGCGGAAGCGTCGGCGGTGGCAACGCCCCGTGCGGCGGGCAGCACCCCCGCCTGGCCAAAGAAGAGGTCCAAGTCGCCGTCGCCGTCATAGTCGACCAGCGCCACACCACCGGCCACTTCCTCGGCGATCGGGTACTTGCCATCGACATGGCCAGAGCGATGCGTGAACGCCACGCCGCTCTCGCCCGGTGGAACGAGGCGAAGCCACGCGGGCGCGTTGCCCGGCTCAGGCCCGGACTGGGCCGCACCTATCGCTGCCAGCCCGAGTGCCATGGCAGCGGCGGCGGCAATCACGCGCGCTGGGCCTCCATCGCCGCGCGCCATTCATCCTCGGGAACCTTCTTGATGGTCGCGCTGCGGACCATCGCGTCCAGGAGCGACTCGGCGGTCACATCGGAGACAAACTCATCAAACCTCCCAGACTTGACCATTGCGCTTCGATACTCCTCCGGACGCACACCTCGCTCAGCCGCGAGCCCCGCAATCCGGTCGGTGAGCGTGGTCTCGTTGATGTCCACCTGGCTGGAGGCGAGGGGGATCGACTGCAGGATGACACGAAGGCGCGCCTGACGAACGGCCACGGCCAGGGCGCTTTCCTTGTGGGCTTCCAGCTCCTCGCGGGTCCGATCATCGCTCCAGCCGCGCGCCTTGGCCAGGCCGCGGAACTCAGCCTCGGCGCGAGCCGCGATCAGCCGAATTCGGCACTCGGGGCGGTCGATCGGGCACAGACCCGGCAAGGCGCGTTCCATCTGCTCTCGAAGCGTCGCCCGGATGGACTGGACCCGGCGCTGCTCCAGCGCAAACTTGATCTGCGTTCGGAGTCGAGCTTCCGTCGTCGATCCATACTGTTTCAGGACCTCCTCCACGGTGGCGGGCCGAATCGTCTGGACGCTCTCCACGGCGATCGACACTGAGACGGGGCGGCCGCGAAGCAATGCGCTTGAATGATCCGCCGGGAATGCCGCCTCGAGAGTGGCGGACGATCCTGCCGCGACTCCGCTGAGCACGCGGGTGCCACCAGGGAATGCCACGCCACCCAACAGAAGCGGCGCTTCGTGGCTTGGAACGAGCAGCGTCGCCTTGTCCGCCGCGTAAAACGGGTTTTCGTCCGGCGCCAGGCGCATTTCGACACGCGCCACGCACTCGCAGGGGGCCGACACGACAGTCCCAATGCTCCGTTGCCCGGCCTGAATGCACTGGTTGCTCATCTCCGCATCGATCAGCGCATCCGTGACGGGAGACTCAGGCTGGAGGAGGACCACGCCCGAGGTGTCCGGAAGCGTGATCGGGGCGGCGGTGTCGATCTCCACATCCAGGACAAAGTCCTGATCAAGGCTGAGCCGAGGTTCCTTGGCGCCCTTCCGGACCATCGGAGGAGTCACCATCCGGAACTTGAATTGCTCCGCGCCCGCAGCGCAAAGGAACCGCAGCAAGGCCACCTTCACCTCGGCCAGTTCAGCCTCCGCCCCAGTGCGCCGCATCTTCTTGCGAAAGCGCCGGACCAGGCTCGGCGGCACTCGCGCCGTCAAGGCGCCGTGCACTGGCGAGGCTGGCGCGAAGGCAAGGTGACACTCGGCGGGGTCGATTGGCTGCTCTGTCGTGGACACGCGAGCGATGCTATCGCGACGAGAGGAGGGATTGCTCCTTCTATACTTGATGCATGGTCCAGCGCACACCGCAGGACGGCGGTGCGCCGTCGATCCAATCATTGCTTGAACGGGGGATGGTGGAGCTGGCGCTGGAAAAGGCGCAGGACAATCTGGAGGAGAAGCCGCGGGATTTTGCGGCGATTCTTGAAGTGGCCAGAGTGTGCATTGAGTGCCGGGACTTCGTGGAAGCCCAGGAACATCTCGACCGGGCGCTGGCGCTGAGCCCAGGCAATCCCGAGATCATGGCACAGATGTCGCTGAATCTCCTCTCTCTTGGCGAGAGCGAACGCGCGATCGACATTGCTCGCCATCTCCAGGCCGTCAGCCCCTCGCATCCCTTCCCCCGCATGCAGGTGGCCCAGGTCCATCTCAAGAACAACCGGTATGACGAGTGCATCGAGGCCCTCAATGCCGTCGACCCGGGTGCCCGGGACCCGGACGAGTGGGGTGTGGTGATGGGAACGACGCTGGTGGCCGCCAAGCGCTACGACCAGGCCGAGGTGGCGCTTCGAAGTGTCATCGATTCCCCTACCACCACCCCAAATGCCAAGGCGTACGCCTGGTTTCAGTTGTGCAAGTCCCGCGAGAAACAGAAGGATTTTGACGGTGCCTGGGCCGCCGCTGCCGCCGCTCATGCCGTCCTTCCTCGACGGATCTCCGCGGAGAAGCACCGTGCCGATGTCGACGCCCTGAAGGAAGTGATGAACCGAGAGGCATTGTCGCAGTGGGCACACGCCTCGACCCGCTATGAAAAGGCCGTGTTCGTCGTGGGGATGCCCCGAAGCGGAACATCGCTCCTGGAACAGATCCTGTCCATGCACCCCGACGTCGCCAACGCGGGCGAGTTGTCGGCGGCCGCCCTCATGCAGAGGCGGCTCTCCAAGATGACGGACTCGTTTCTGCCGTGGCCGCACTGCATCGCAGACATGCAGGAGCGGGACGCGGACCGACTCCAGGCCATGTATGCCAAAGCCGTCGGCGCCCTGGGGGACGGGAAGGCGCGAGTCACCGACAAGTCACTCCTGCTGGTCTATCAGATGGGATTTCTCGCCGTCACCCTCCCGGGGGCTCGATCCATCATGTTGCACCGGAACGCCCTGGACAACATTGTCTCGTGCTACACGACACACCTGGCCTGCCTCGGCCACGCCTACACCAGCGACCTCACCACGCTGGCCAAGGTCTGGAAGATCCGCCGCGAACTGCAGGACTTCTGGATGGAAAATCTGGAGACCGCGCCGTTGGAACTCCATTACGAGCAGCTGGTCGCCAACCAGGAGTCGGAGACTCGCCGGCTTCTGAACTATCTGGGTGTCCCCTGGGAGCCGCGCTGCCTGGAGTTCCACACGAGCGACCGGGTGGCCGCCACGATCTCGTTCGATCAAGTGAACCAAAAGATGTACACCTCCAGCGTGGAGCGCTGGCGCCGATACGAGAGGCATTTGGGGCCAGCGATCGACGCCTTGGGGCTCTAGAGGGCCTCTCATAGCCCGATAACACGGCACTGAGTTCGCAAAATCGCTCCGTTTTCTTTGCGTGACCCAATATCGGCGTTACCTTGAGGCTGTCCCGAGATGGTGTGTTGCCTTCTCTAACGGAGCGTGGGAACTGGGTTGTTTGAGGAAGTCCCTCGAGGGTCTTCCGTTTTTCCCCAATTGGAGATTTGAATATGAAGCGTTTTGCTCTCACTGCAGCTGGCCTCGCCTCCGCGGCGATCGCTGGCACCAGCGCTGCTGATGTCACCATCGACTACGACACTGGGAACCTCGCCGGTCTCCAGTTCGTCGCCGTGGACCTCAGCGGCTACACCGGCACCCTCACTGGGATGACCGTCGTCACCAACTTCTACGCGTCGCTTTCGTCCAGCGTCTGGGCGTCTGACTTCCTCGTCGCCGTCTCGAACGGCACGGCAGGCGTGTCCGCTGGCGGCTACAACGCCGGCTTCGGATTCACCGACCTCGGCGGATTCAGCTGGTCCTACTCGTTCGGCACCTACAGCTCGTACAAGGCTGCGAACCTGGACATGGCCGGCAACAGCGGCGCCCTCTACCTGGCCAACGGCTGGTCCACCAGCCCCGGTGGCTCGTGGTCTGGCTCCGTGACCCTGCACGGCCTCACGGCCGTCCCCGCTCCTGGCGCGCTTGCGCTCCTGGGCGTGGCGGGTCTCGTCAGCCGTCGCCGTCGCTAATCGCGACCGATGGTGACTGAAGCCATGCCTCCGGGCGTGGAGTTCAGTCCGACAACTGACTGAAAGGCCGGCTCCCGCAAGGGGCCGGCCTTTCTCATTGGTGCTTGGTGGGGACCGATGGGCATGGAGGCAGGATTGACGCGCGTTGGTGCGGATGACGGGTCTGGCAATGCGGTTGGCCCGCGCCCGCGCGTCGTCGCTCCTCCCTACGCGGTGGCAGTTGACACCGTGACCTCCTCATCCGAGCCCGCTCTCCTCCTGCGCCTCGCCCGGCGCTCTGTGTGGTGGAAGCCTGCCGAGGAAGCCGTCCAGACACCCGACCGGGTCATCTCCCAGATCATGAACATGGGTGACTGGGACGATGTGGCGGAGCTTGTGGAGTGTGTGGGGAGTGAGAGGTTTGCGTCAGTCCTGCGATCCGCCGCGCCCGGCGTTTTCAATGCGCGCAGCTGGCACTATTGGCACTACCGTCTCGGCATGGCCCGATTTGGGGAAGTGCCGGAGTTGCCGGTGAGGCGCGTGGCGTTCCAGCCGAGCGAGAGCGTGAAGGCGCTGTCGTACTTCGGCGATGGGGATCTCCACTCGCTGGACCTATCGACGCGGAACGCGCTCGCTTCCGCAGCGGCCTTGGTTGGTGAACTGCCGGAGACCCCGATCATCTCGCGTAGCCTGACCGAGTGAACATCGTTTCCATCGCGTCGATCTCCCTCACCGCCACCCTGGCCACTGTGGTCACGGTCGCCGGTCCCATGGGCTGCGTGGCCGTTGTCGGAAACACGGTTGAACGGACGAGTCACCTTCGGGCGTGCTCTTCGATCGTGCATGTCGTCCTCATCGAGCTGGCCAGCCCTGCCGACGCGGAGGCCCTGCAGGATGATTGCTGGAAGCAGCTGCCGCGCTGCCGCGGCGTCATCAACTTTGACTGCGGCCCGCATGTGGACATGGGCCGGGCGAGCGTGGATGCCTCGTACTCGATTGGCGTGATGGTGACCTTCGCCGACCGTGCGGGCTACGACTCGTACCTCGAGGACGAGCACCACAAGAAGTTGGTCGAGGACTGGAAACCCAAGTGGAAATCGTGCCGGATCTTTGACTTTGGAAATCCGCCCGCGCCATCCAAGCCGTGAGCCAAGTCCGTCCCTGGTTGCTGGCCGCGATGGGGTGGCTGCTCGTGGCGTGCGAACCGGCGCCGGCGCCCGCGCCGGTACCCGCGACGGAGTCTGACGGTGCGCCCGCGTCCGCTGCGGACCCGTGCGTGGTTCGCTTGATGACCTTCAACATCCGCTATGGCACCGCGGACGATGGTGAGCACCACTGGACACGGCGGCGCGAGCACGCGCTGGAGGTGATTTCAGAGTGGGCTCCGGACATCCTGGCCGTACAGGAGGCGCTGGACTTTCAGGTGGACGCGATCCGGGAGCGATTGCCCTGGTTGCAGGTGGTGGGTGAGCACCGCGACGGCGGTCGAGGCGGCGAGTTCAGCGGGCTGTTGGTGGACACGCGCCGGCTGGAGATCGTTCGAACGGGGCACTTCTGGCTTTCGGAGACGCCTCAGGCGCCGCGGTCACGATCCTGGGACACGGCGCTGCACCGGACTGCGTCGTGGGCCGAGGTGGAGGTCCGGGGCGCGCCGGATCGAAGGATGGTGGTGCTGGGGACGCACTTCGACCATCGAGGTGCGATGGCTCGCGAACATTCGGCCAAGTTGATCGTGTCCAGTTTGGAGCTGGAAGGATCCGCGAACGGCTGGGTCTTGCCCTGCATCGTCATGGGCGATTTCAATGCGGGCGAATCGTCGGCGCCGATGGAGGTGTTCCGTGGTGCGGGCTTCCTGGACACCTTTCGCGTGTTGCACGGCGCTGACTCGGGAGACGCCGGACCCACCGGCACCTTTCACGCCTTTCGAGGCACCACCGACGGCGACAAGATCGATGGCATCTGGCTGCTCGCCGTGAGTGGTGAGCCGCGAGTGGTGCAGGCCGAGATCCTCCGCCCGCGGCGCGATGGCCGCCCCGCCAGCGACCACGATCCGGTGGTGGCGGTCGTGGAGTGGTGACGGGCTGATCCACCATCCGTTCGTGCGGATGGAACCGGTGTGCTTGCCAACTCGACTGTGTCTCGTCAGAGTGTGCGGATGCCAGGCGACGCCAAGACCCACCTCTTTGACCCCGTCCGCGCCCTCGCCTCCGTGCGCCATGAGTTCGGCGAGCACGGCGGCGTCAACCTCTCCATCGAGACATCGTCCACCTTCACGGTGATGGAAGCGGGCGTCATGCCCGAGATCTTCCAGGGGATGCGAGGACCCGAAGCAGGGGGGTGCTACCTGTACGGGCGACACTTCAATCCGACGGTGCTGGTGCTGGCGCGGCAACTGGCGGCGATCGAGTCGGCCCAGAGCGCCTACTGCACCGCCAGCGGCATGGGGGCGATCAGCGGCGTCATCCTGCAGTGCTGCAACTCCGGCGACCATGTCGTGGCCAGCGACACGCTCTACGGGGGGACCTGGGCGTTCCTGCACGACTTCCTGCCCCCGAAGTGCGGGATCACGACATCGTTCGTGGATTTCACGGACCTCTCGGCGGTCGCTGCGGCGATCACGCCCCGGACGCGCGTGCTCTACGGCGAGAGTGTTTCCAACCCGACGCTTCGCGTTGCGGACGTCCCGGCATTGGCGGCGCTGGCCCGCGAGCGGGGCATCAAGTTGGTCATCGACAACACGTTCTCCCCGTTGCTGCTCACGCCGATTCGCCACGGCGCGGATGTGGTGGTGCATTCGCTCACCAAGTTCATCAATGGCGCCAGCGACTTGGTCGGGGGTGCTGTCTGCGCCAAGCGCGAGTTCATCGACCAGCTCTTTGACCTGCACACCGGCGCGCTCATGCTCTTGGGGCCCACGATGGACCCGCGCGCCGCCTACGAAGTGGCCATGCGACTGCCGCATCTGGCGCTGCGCATCCGAGAGCACTCGGCGCGTGCGATGGAGTTGGCGACCAACCTGGAGTCGCGCGGGGTGGCCGTCTGTTACCCCGGGCTGCCATCGCACCCCGACCACGCTCGGTTCAAGCACCTGGCCAACCCCGGCTTCGGCTTTGGCGGCATGATGACGATCGACCTGGGGACGCTCGATCGCGCCAACCGGTTCATGGAGCATCTCCAGAACCAGGAGGCCTTTGGGTTCATGGCGGTGAGCCTTGGCTACGCCGACACCTTGATGAGCGCGTCGGCTTCCAGCACCTCAAGCGAGATGGATGAAGCCGGGCTGGCGCAGGCGGGGATCTCGCCGGGTCTGGTGCGACTCAGCGTTGGATTCACCGGCACGCTGCAGGATCGGATGGCGCAGCTGGAGCGCGGACTCCAGTCCGTCGGCGCCCTTAGCCAATCTTGAGGTAGCGCGACTCCATGAACGGCTCCCAGTCGCCACCGGGGAGGCGGTGGTCCAGTTGGAATCGCAATGCGGCGCCGTCATCCAGAAAGGTGTAGCGCTGGCGGCCGCAGCCTTGCTCGGAGGAGTTGACCAGCGTCAGCACGCCGTCCTCGTCGCGGCCCGTGGCGGGTCCCCCGGGCTGGACGCTGTGACAATCGAACCAGTGCATGCGAAACTCGCTGTCCTTGGGGCTCCAGCACATCACGCCGTGCCCTTCAAAGACTTGCACCGCTTCGCGAAGCTGCACCCACTCGAAGATGGCGTAGAGGCCGCCTTGCAGAAGGCGCACGCTCACGCGACCGGTCGCGGTGCCACCCTTGGGGTTCCACGGAGCGGGGGCAATGGTGTCAGTGCCCTCCCAGGTGCCGACAAATCGGCGCAGCCACTGGTAGGGCGGTGAACTGAGGTCGGGTGCGGGTCCGCCGTGCATGGGGAGATCGTAGGACAGTTCAGTTCATTTCGGTGCGGTCCGGTTCACCCACTCGCTACTCTTCCCGACCATGCGCACCGCTGTCTTCGCCATCGTGTCCTTCGGAGTCCTTTCCGCCCTTGTGACGACGGCCTTGCTCGGGCAGGAGGCGGAGGCCTGCACCGGACTGAGGGTGCACCTGAAGGATGGGACCGCGGTTCACGGCAGAACGCTGGAGTTTGGCGCGCCTCTGGACTCGCAGGCCATTCTCGTGCCGAAGGGTGCCGCGTACACCGGAACGCTTCCCGAGAACGGGAAAGGGCTTCAATGGACCGCGCGGTACGCCGCGATGGGCATGTCCCCCGGACCCTACCCATTCCTCGTCGATGGGCTCAACGATGCAGGCCTTGGCGGCGGGCTCTTCTACTTCCCCGGATGTGCGTCGTACGCGGCCGTGACCGCCGAGTCGGCGACGAGGTCTGTCGCGCCGCACGAGTTCGTGACCTGGGCGCTCACGACGATGGGATCGGTGTCGGAACTTCGCAGCGCCGTCCAGACCGGGGCGGTGGCCATCGCCCCCACCCCGATCACCTTGGGCGAGATCTCCGGTGTGCAACCGGTGCATTTCGTCTTCTATGACAAGGACGGCACATCGATCGTGATCGAGCCAACGAACGGCACCCTCGTCGTCCACGACAATCCGCTTGGAGTACTCACGAACACGCCTGAGTTTGACTGGCACATGAAGAACCTGCACGCCTATTCCAACTTGGCGACCGTGCAGGGCGCGCCCCTCACGCTTGACTCCGTGAGGCTTGAACCGTGGGGGCAGGGGGCCAGCCTGCATGGGCTGCCTGGCGACTTCACTCCTGCCTCTCGATTTGTGCGAGCGGCGATCTTTTCGGCGAGCGCACCCGTGTCAGAGTCGCGCGAGGACGCCGTGATGCAGGCGTTTCACTTGCTCAACAACTTCGATCTTCCGAATGGGAGCTGCGGAAGTCCCACGCCCAACGGCGTGGCGTTCGACATCACCGAATGGACCGTGGTCCGAGATCCCGTCGCCATGCGCTACTACTTCCGCACCCGCGAGAATCAGGGCATCGGCTACATGGAGTTTGGGATGTTCGACCCCATGGCCACCGCTGCCGTGCTGAAGCCGCTCCCGATGAAGCAGGTGTTCACGCCGTTTGGGGGCACTGCGGCCACCGCGTCGGGATCCGTGGCCCGATAGGGAGGCATTTCGGCGGCGGGGTGTATCCTCTCTCAGAAGCTGTTCGCAGCCAACTGAAAGGGATTTCGCGATGAATCGATATTTCCGTGCGCCAGTCCTCCTCGCCTGTATGGCGGTCGCTGCATCATTCCCTCACCGATCGTCCGCCGCGTGGGCCGTGAAGGCCGCGCCGGACTACGTGTTGCTCAGCACTGCCGTCGGAGACGACGGAGAGTCGATTCGGTCCGCCGAGGGGAAGGGATCGATTGCCTTGGTCATCGACACCGACACCCTGACGCCCGCCCAATGCCAGGAGGTGCTGTACGCCATGCAAGATGCGAAGGATGGAGGCCGGGACATCATTGCCGTCGTGCATCAGGCGAAGGGCGGCAGCGCCGTCGTGGCGCTTGCGTGCCAAGGGATGGCCCTCGTTGAGGGGGCCTCACTCCTCGGTGCCGAAGCATCGTGGTGCAAGAGTGCTGCACAGGCTGATGCCTTGGCTTCCATGGTGTCCAAGCTCGGGGGCGCTGACGAGTCGCTCGCTCGCCGCGTGGTCGGCGGGAACTCCGTGATGACCTGGACGGCGAAAGATGGTTTTCGATCGACGCCGATGGGAGAGTTGACCATCGCGGAGCAAGCGAAGGCTGTTTCGATCGACCAAGTCGGTCTTCAAAAGACGGGGCTCGGCGCTGGCTCCTACAAACGGGAGCGGGATGCGATCGACGCAGTCTCGAAGGGAGTCTCCGGCCCGCGCGCAGCGAGCGGCGCGGTCGGAGCAGCGGGATCGGGTGCGGCAGGGACTGCGGCGCCCACTCCGGCCACGGGCGGCTCGGCGGCCGGCGGCGCTCCTGCTGGAGCTGCCGCTGGGGCCACTGCTGGAACCACATCGGGGCCGTGGGGGCTTCAGGGTGACCTTGTTCGCCTCGTCCCTCCGAAGGTGGATGAGTACCGGACAGAGCTGGCCGCGCTGAAGTTGGAACTGGAAGACTTCAACAAGTACTACGGTGGCCGAAAAGGACGCTGGGACTCGACGCACTCCTCGCTGGAGAAGGTGTGGACGGCAAAGGCCGACATGACCAGAGATCCCGAGACCAAGCTGGCGGTTTCACGGCTTCAAGCGTCGATGAAGGAGAAGTTGGCGGCGCTCGATCGCATCACGAAGTGGATCATCCCGAAAGTGAAGGACAAGAACAACGCGCTCGTCAAGCAACTGACCTCAAACCTAGAGGCCGTCAAGACCATGCGCGACGCGATCACACGAAACAAGTGCTCGGACTATGACGCGAGCTACCCGCTCATCAAGTCCATGAGCGTGAAGTAGCCGGTCGAAAGGCCAGCCGGTCCGCGGCGCTCGATCGAGTCCTCAGGGGCACTCGCCCCAGGAACCGAGGATGGCCGCGATGTCGGCTCCGCCCACGACGCCGTCGCCGTCGATGTCCGCAGCGCCGCTTCCGCCCCAGGACCCGAGCACGGCGGCCATGTCGGAGCCGGCGACCCAGCCGTCGTTGTCAATGTCGGCGGGGCAGGTGTTGCCGCCTCCGCCTCCATCGCCAATCTCCGCAAGCGCCACATGGACTGCGGTGCCGCCCGAATCGGGCATGTCATTCCACAGCGCGACATCGCCAAAGAATTCCGCGTAGTGCTCGATGCCGCTCGCATTGTTGGGCTCTCCCGCGTTCCACGCCGAGAAAGTGAATGGCTCGCCGGTGGTCCATTCCCACTGGCCTTCCACGGCGACATCGTTGGCGCCGATCCATATGCGTCGGTTGGTGCCGCCGAAGGTGCCGAACTCAGACTGGATCCACGCGCTCTCCTCTGCGTCGTTGATGGCCACGAGGTTCCCACCGATCGCCTGCGCCGTTGCTTCGGCACCAGACCAGGTCGTCGCTGGGTACAGCACGTACCGGTGGTTGTTGGCTGGATTGGTCAGCTCGCCAAGTGCGCCAGACTCCACCGTGAGATTGCCCGTGCCGGTTCCGGTGGCGGCGTAGGCGCCGATGCGAACGATGTAGGACTCGCCAGCGACAACGCCAAAGGTGACGATCGAACGAAGGGTCGCACCGGTCGTGCATGTTGCGTCGTCGTTGCAGGCGATCATGGTCGACTCGTCGGGGCAGGGATTGCAGCCGAGGTACACGGCCAACTTGGTGTCAAAGCTCGCGCCACAGGTCGTGAAGTTCAGGAGTCCGGATTCCGTCGCCGTCCAGCAGAACCAGACATCGTTGTAGACCTGGGAGTTGCTGAAGAAGTTGCAGAGGGCGGCGGCCGTTCCATCGGTGGTCGCGCCAACCGTGCTGAATGGGAAAGCCCCAAGCCCCGAAACGGGCTCGGGAGTGGCGCACGCATCCGACCCACTCTGAGCCGTGGCCCCGGAGAGGCCGAGCGTGGTGACAGCGAGCGTCGCGGCGAAGAAGTGTTGGGAGTGTCTCATGAGACAAACGGTAGTCCCGCCAAGAGGACATGGCAACAATTCCTCGGCAAATCGGCCGCAAAAATGGCGATTCTTCCGCGGCGGCGCCGTTGGCTAGGCAAACAGCCTTACGGAGGGGTCGATGGCCACGCTGCGAGTCCGCAGGCCGCTGGCTCGAAGCTCGGCCTCAATCGTTGCCAACCCCTCTGGCGACCCCCGGAGGGAGGCGAGCAGCCTGCCGCCGTCGACGTCGATGGCCCCTACGGTCAGCCCCTGCGAGCCCGCCATCGTCGAGAGTTGCTCGTGCACTCGGGTGGCGGGTGAGTGGAGCAGGCTTTGGTTGGTTGCGAGGCTCGACACTCGAAGCGCCCTATGCCGTTCGCTGGATGCGGACTGGGGACGAAGCGCCGTCGATCGCTGCGTCGTCCAGCCCGGCCCGCCCCGGATCACGCCATCGATGTCGGCCAGCAGTGCAGCGATCGTCGGTTGTGCACCGGCGCCGGGTCCACGCACCGTCATGACCCCCGCGCGAGTGGTCTGGACCTCGACGATGTTCTCTGTCTGCGAGACCGACCCGATCGGCGAACGCCTCGGAACGAGCGTTGGTTCGACGCTCAGTCGTACGGACGCGCGATCGGGTGCGCCCCCAGCCCCGCCCCCAGCCCCGCAGCCAGCCCCGCAGCCAGCCCCGCAGCCAGCCCCGGTCTGAGGTGCCGAGTCCGTTACCACATCCAGCCGGGCCACCAGCCGAAGTGCGCCCCACCGCTGGAGGTCGCGGATGTCCTCCGTCTCCAGGCGCTCCCCCCCGTGAGTGAGGCCGCGAGTCGGAATCTCGTCAGCAGCGATCGAGCCAAGGCCTGCGGCCGCGCAGAGCAGGCTCAGCTTGTCGGCGCTGTCTCGGCCGGAGAGATCGGCGGACGGGTCTGGCTCGGCGTAACCCAACGCGATCGCCTGCGCGAGGCAATCGTCCAGCGGCGCGCCGGATCGAGTGACCTCGTCAATGATCCACTGCGTCGTCCCGTTCAAGACGGCGCGGATCGACTGGATGCCTGCGGTTCGCAGGCGCGCGACCGCGTCGAGGACGGGGACGCCGGCGCAGACTGCCGCGTCAAACCGGAGTTGCGCGCCTGACAAACGAGCCGCCTCGGCCAGGCGGGGCAGCGACGCCGCGACCATTTGTTTGTTGGCGCTCACGACAGGGACGCCGGCCCGAAGGAGCCGCTCGCAGAATGTCGCTGCCGGTTCGATCCCGCCCAGGCACTCCACCGCGACATCGGGGCTGCTGGCCAACACCTCTTCGAGCGAATCTGTCCACTGGTGCACGCGCGAAGCGCGCTTTCGTGAGCGGTCGCGGACCAGGGCGATCGACGGCTCGAGCGAGGGGTCGTCGCCCAGTGCGTCCGCGAGTGCGCTCCCGATGAGCCCGCAACCGAGGAGTGCGACGCGCACGGGACGGGGTGGAGCCTGGAGGTCGCGCGCGGCGGATCGATCCGTGGTTGGCGGCAAGAGCAGGGTGGAGTGGATCACGCCGTCACCTCGCACGCGACAGCGCCATTCGCACGGCAGTGGTCGCCAGTTGTCCCGCAGCTGCTGGATGCAGCTTCGATGGCTGTGAGCAGGTCAGCGGTCAAATCGCGAGCATCCTCCAGCCCGACCGAGAGTCGAATCGTCCCCTCGGTGATCCCGATCCGCTCGCGTTCCTCCGCTTCCACGGCAGCGTGCGTCATCGTCGCGGGGTGACACCAGAGGCTCTTGAATCCGCCGAGGCTCTCCGCGAGAGTCCAGAGCCTCACCCGTTTGGCAAACCGATCGACCGCGTCACGGCCACCGTCCAGCTGAATCGTCAGCAAGCCGCCAAACGCGCTCATCTGTGATGCGGCCACACGGTGGCCGGGATGCGACCGCAGGCCGGGGTAGACAACTCGCGGAAGTCGAGGGTCGTGGCTCAGTGCGTCCGCGATGAACCCCGCGGACTGACAATGCCGCTCCACCCGAAGGTGAAGCGTGCGCAGTCCCCGGAGCAGCAAGGCCGCGTCGGCGGGGCTTGGCACGGCACCGACCGCGTTCTGGACATACTTGAACGACTCCGCCAGCGCTGGGTCATCCGTGATGAGAGCGCCACCGAGGACATCGCAGTGGCCGCTGACATACTTGGTCGTGCTGTGGAGGACGATGTCCGCGCCCAGCTCGATCGGCCGTTGCAGGATTGGCGTGGCAAAGGTGTTGTCGACCACGCTGTGCACGCCCCGCTCGCGCGCAATGGAGCACAGGCGTGAGATCGGAGTGATCCGCAGGAGCGGGTTGGACGGGGTCTCCAGCCAGAGAAGCTTGGTGGTGGGTTCGATCGCCGCAGCGACCAGCGCAGGGTCAGTGGCGTCCACGAAGGTGACTCGCAACCCGTATCGACTCCACAGCTTGGTGAATTGCCGGTGGCAACCGCCGTAGAGGTCCTGGCTGGCCACGATGTGCGAGTCGGAGTCCAGCGTGTGGAGGAGTGCGTCCACGGCGGCCAGTCCGCTGGCGAATGCAAAGCCGAAGCGGGCACCCTCCAGTTCGGCGAGCGCCGACTCCAGGCGCGCGCGTGTCGGGTTTCCGGTGCGTCCGTAGCAGTAGGTGGGGGATCGACCCGGCAAGTCCTGCGCGAAGGTGGTCGCGCTGCAGACGGAGGGGACGAGTGCGTTGGTGCCGGGTTCGGGATCTCCGCCGGCGCGGACGCAGGCGGTGGCGAGATGTCGTGCGATGGTCATGGCGTGCTTTCGGGTCTGGGCAAGGTCGGACAGGGTCGGGCAGGCAATAGCGTGAGGCGCATGGGGCGCCTTGGAGCGGGGATTGGTTATGGAGAAGGGAGGTGCGAGCGGTGCTTCGGGCGATCGGTCGATCGAGCTGCGCCGAATCGACAACGCCGGGTGGCTTGGGCTGGCCCTAGGTGCTTCGCCCGGTCGCAGGTGCTTCGCTTGTGGTTGGGTGTCGGAGTTAGCCGACGATCTCAATCCGCTCGCGCGCGCCCACGACCGGGCATCGCATGACCATCTGGTGCATGCGCTTGCCCATTGGCGGGCACATGACCGCACGCTCAAGCGCGCTGCCAAGGCAGCAAACGCCGAGTTTCGTGGGCATGTGTGGAGTGCGAGACGACATTGAAGTGCGGAATGGTAACGCCGGACGCGGAATTGTCAAGCGGAATCGGAGGGGATTTCGCGCTGCGATCGTCGCCTTCAGTCGTAACGCAGCGAGGTGGCGGGTGAGATGGCGACGAGGCTGGTGGGCGCCGACGCTACTCAAGTGTCGAGGCTGCAGCCTTGGTGTCCGGGAATCGCTCACGGAGGACGGCGAGAAGTCGAGTGGCATCCGCGTGCTCGCCCCGGCCGAAGGCCGCGCGCGCGCGTGCCAACAGGAGTGTGGCCTGCTCTTCGCGGGTCGGTTGCCGCCGAACGGGTGCCGGGGGCGCAGAGGGACGAAGTGCCGGGGCAAGTGGCGTGGCTGCGGGCGGAGTTGGGGGCGGGGCCGAGTCGCGCGGTGGTTCTCCGACGGGAGTCATTGCGGGAACCGCTGCCACCGCGGGAGCCGCAGTGGGGACGGCAACATGTCCCGGCAGTGCGAAGCCCGCCGTCGCGGCGTCGATCCGCATGTCAAGAAAGTCCGCCGCCATCTGAAGCGGCGTCCAGATGATGAACGCAACCGCGATGATGAACGCTCCAGCAAAGAGGGCATAGAGCAAGGTGAGGAGACCGGCGGCCGCCGCGTCTTGCATCGAGATCCCCAGATCGATCCCCATGGGTGCGGCGTACGGGGCCTCGATCATCACCATGATGGCGACCGCGATGCCGCCGAGGGTGAAGAGGCATCCGACGGTGCACTGCAGAATGAACAAGGTCTTCACGGCCAGTCGAAACCAGCGATACTCGCTGGTCGCACGAATCGTCTTGAGGTAGTGGGACCGGTGGGCTGGTGATGGCATGGTCGGAAAGGGCGGGGGGGGACGTCGCCCGCGATGCCATGCAGGTTAGTCCAGGCCTGCTTGGGCCGGACGCGTGTCGGGTAGTTTTCCGCCCCGCGCGGCCCCGATCTATGCTCGCATCGGGTCCATCGACAGCAGCCTCAGCTCGAACCGATATGCCCGACCACACCACAACGGCCATGACATCGCACGGGGTCCCCCTCGCCCCACCCCTCGCGATGCAGCACAAGCTCTTTGCAGCGCTGTCGGCGATGTTTGGGCGTGAAGTGCCGCTCTACGACCGATCGCTCCTGGTGAACCGGGCCTGCAATGCGGTGGTGTGCGTGTTGGTGGGTCGATTGCACCGCGGCTTCTCGATCAGCGAGGAGCAGCTGGACCGTGCGGGCGGCGAGCGGCACGGGGCGATCCGGATCGGCCGCGCCGACGAGTACCGATGGGTCGGGCGGTTCTTCAGGTGCTTCGGGATGGAACCCCACAACTTCTATGACATGACCTCGGTCGGGGCGAAGAGCCAGCCGGTGATCGCGACGGCGTTTCGATCCATGCACGCGCCGGAACATCGGGTCTTCACCTCGCTCCTCATGACGGACTCATTCGACGAGGCCACTCGCGAGCGTATCGAGGCGCTGCTCGCCCGTCGAGAGGTCTTCTCCGCGCGCGCGCGCGCACTCGTTGAGCAGTCTGAGCGTGATGGCGGACTTCGGTGGACGGACGCGGAAGCGCTGATCGAAGAGGCCACGACACGGATCTTCAAGTGGACTGGTCGTGCACGCGGGAAGGACCTCTACGAGTCCCTGTGTGGCGCCGGGTTCAAGATTGCCGCGGACATCGCGTGCTTTGAGTCGCACCACCTGAACCACCTCACTCCCAACACGCTGGCGATCGACCTCTATACCGCAGCGATGAAATACTGCCTGGGTGCGTGGGAGGGCGGCGCGTTCCGGCACTACGCGGGCCGAGCACTGGAGCGGCTCGCCAAGACCTGTGATCGAGACTGGATGCGGTTGCACTTTCGGCATCTCGGCGATGCTGAGCTCGCGCGCTTTGAGCGAGGTCAAGTCGGGACACACGACCTTGTCGAGTTGGTCGAACGCCTCCTCGCCGAGTTCCGCGCCGAACCATTCCAGCTGATGAAGCTCCAGCACAGCGGATTCAAGGATTCCACGGAAGGCCCGCCCGCGGATCGACCCATCTTCCTTCGCCAGGATGCGTATCGAGCGCTTGTGGAGCCGGTCGTGTTCATCGGTGACGACGGAAGCGAGTCGCCCTCCGTGCATGCGGCTCGCTTTGGCGAGATCGAAGAGCGTTGGTACGCCTGCACTCCTGCAGGTCGAGCCATCTACGACGCGTGCGTCGCGGATGCCGAGGAGGCGGTGGCTGGCGATCCGTTCTTGGCTCGGCGTGACTACGAGGCCTACGAACGCGTGTACTCCGCACCGTTTGCACCCGTGCCAACCACCCTGCGCGAGCTGCTGGACCGCGGGATGGCGCACGCGCGATTTGCACCGACGGCTGGAGGGCTTGCGCACGCGGCAGCGGGGAGGCCATTTGTGACGCGGGACATGCTCGCGCTGGCGGACTGCGGCTTCGTGTCGTACGAAGGCATCCGCTACGAAGACTTCCTCCCCATCAGCGCGGCGGGGATCTTTGCGTCCAACCTGAGCCAGTACGGGACGACCTGCACGGCGGCGGTGAAGCCTGTGTACTCGCAGGCGCAGTTGGAGGCGATCCTTGGGCGGCCGATCATTGACGCCGCGGCGGCATATGCGCAGGAGGAGGCAGCGTCGCGGCGGGCGACGCTGCGCGCGCTGGGGCTGGATGAGCGGCCGGGGCCCGCGTCCCTAGGTGCTTGAAACGGTCGGAATGTGCTGGTTAAGTCACAAAGCCCACCGTTTCAGAGGGTCGGCGCGATAGGGTCGGGCGTGGATGGTGGCGTGGATCCCTCCCCTCGTCGAAGCGTCACCAAGGAGTCGGCATCGATTCCGGTGAAGGCTTCCTCCGCGCCGTCTGGCCATCGAACAAGAACTTGGTCGATGCGGTCCCTGGGTCCGATGCCGAAGTGAAGGGTTGGCTCGGACTGCGACAAGTACGACGGTTCCGCGCCGACCATCGACATGAACTCACGTCGATCGGTTCCGTCGATCGCAGCGGCAAGGACGACCACGCGAGCACCGACGCCGTGGCGATTCATCGCCCCAGGTCGGTCGTCGCGCAACGCCACGCGCAGCCAGTGTCCTGCCGCGGGGGTGGTGTTTCGCAACAGCAGCGGTGTGCCGCCATGCCGCATGAACAACAGGTCGACTCGGCCATCGCCGTCGACATCGGCCATCGCACCGCCTCGCCCGACGAAGGGCCGGGCAAGTGTCGGGCACGACGCCGCCGTTGCCGCGGACGCCGACGACGCCGCCGTTGACGCGGACGCCGCTGCCGCCGCCTGCCCCACTTCATAGAAGCCGCGCCCCGCAACCTGGCGGAAGACCTGCGCCCGCTGGGGGCGGAGCTGGGAGTGATCGGACTCATCCTCCAGCGTGTTGCCGTTGACCACCCAAAGGTCCAGCAAGCCATCGGAATCGAAATCAACGAATCCGGTCGCCCAGCCAACCATGTTCAGCGAGGCGTGGCCCAGTCCCATCACTTCCGCGGTGTCCATGAAGAGGATTCGACGATGGCCAGCGCCGTCGCGGAGCCCGTTGGACCACATGTTCTGGAAGAGCGCATTCTCCTGCGCCAGCCAGTGGGTGACAAAGATGTCCTGGTCCTGGTCGCCGTCGACATCGCCAATGGCCAGACCCATCGCGCCGCGATAGTCCGCGGCCAACGAGCTGGCGCCAATGTCGGCAAAGGTGCCGTCGCCGCGATTGCGGAAGACGCCGTTTGACGAGACATCGTTGGCTACGTAGAGATCCAGCCAGCCATCGTCATCAAAGTCCGTCCAGGACGCTGCCAGCGAACGCCCCGATGGGTCCGCCACGCCTGCCGCTTCGGCGACATCGGTGAAGGTGCCATCGCCGTCATTGCGGTAGAGGCTGTTGCGGGCGGCTGGGTACGCGGATGGATTGAGTGTGTATGGGAGTTCCGTGTCGTACTGGCGCGATGCCAGGGCCGCGCCCTCGGCGGGATCGTGCTTGAACTCCACATAGCGGCAGACATAGAGGTCCAAGTCGCCGTCGTGGTCGTAATCCGCCCACGAGGCACCGGAGCTGAACCCTTCATGAGCAACGCCGGCTGTCACGGCGATGTCCGTGAACCGCCCGTTGGCATCCTGCCGCATCAGGTGGTCTGGCCCGAAGCACGAGACGAAGAGGTCCAGGTCGCCATCGCCGTCATGGTCGGCCCACGCGGCTCCGAGTGCGCGCACCGCCAGGTCCAGGCCGACCTCGGCGGACGCGTCGATGAAGTGGCCGGTACCATCGTTGGCGTAGTAGGCGCAGCGGCCAGTGATCTCGCCCCCCAACGCGCCGCCGAAGTTGCCGAGGAAGAGGTCGATGTCCCCGTCGCCGTCGGCGTCGCCAAACGCTGCGCCGGAACCCATGTCCTCGGGAAGGAGCGACGACCGCATGAACGGCGCGTGCCGCATGTTGATTCCCGACGCGGCCGACAGATCGTCGAAGCGAAGCGTGGCGATCTCCTCGGAGGCGTGGCGCTCCAGCGCGCTGGTCAATCCGCTGATCGAGCCATCGGCGTTGGCGGCGGCGGGATCGACCCGCTGCGTCATCCAGTAGAGCGCGCCACCTCCCAGGACGGAGACGGCCACGGTCGGGATCGCCCAACGGAGCATCAGCGCGTGGCGTTTGTTGAACGCCGATGGCCGAGCCCTGCTATTCCCCGCGCTGTGCGACATCGCGCCTCACCGGGATGACCTTCGTGGCGTGGCTGATTGCCGTGCAGGGGCTCCGAATGCCGGGGTCCGCGCCGTAGACGCGGTCGAGGAAGGCAGGATTCGCCTTGCGGTACCAGAGCGTCGCTTCCACCGTGACAGCATCGCCGTCGGTGGCATCGGGCACGGTCATGGAGAAGTCATCGACGCGGACGCCGGGGGCCGTTCGATCGTCGTTTGCCGCAAGCCGCCCACGCGCCATCGACGGGCACTGCAGCGGGAACTCCACCGTGTCAGTGACGCCCGGGTAGAGCGTGCGCGCGTACTTGGCGCCCACCAAGTCCCAGAGGTTGTGGCGGTCGATGAGCTTGCCCTCGCGGTCAAATCCGTCCTTGCGGAAAATGACGGGCGACGAACCGATGTCGCCACTGGCATCTGGCGCACCGACGTGATAGAGGATCGCGCCAGTGCTGTCCGTGGCCTTGAGTTCCACCCAGCTCTCGATCATGTCCAGGGGCCCAGTGGGGAAGTCGTGGCCGGTCTTGTTGTTGGTCAGGGCCACGCGGATTGGCACGCTCTCGCCGGGGCTGACGGCATTCGGCGCCTGGATGGACATGCGCACCACCGGCCCCTCCGTCCATCGATCCTTGATCTCTGGAATCTCGTACTCGCCACGGAGCCACTGTTCGGTGAGCGCCACTTGGTTCGCGGCGCCGGGCAAGTCATGCAAGATCGGGATGTACTGGTTCGAGGCCAGCGTCCGGTGGCTCCTGTGGCACTGGTCGTCAAGCGAGCGATTGAAATCGGTCTGGTCACCGCGTGCTGGGTCGGTGCTGGGGTTGAGCGGCATGTGGCACTCGCGGCAGCCGACGCTGCGCTCCGGTGCGCCCTCGACGTGCCATCGGCTGTTCTTCCAGGAGTCGTACTGGTTCTGCCCTTGCACCTTGCCGATGTCGGTGTTCACCTCTTGGTCGATGTACTGCTTGTGGCAGGCGGCGCAGAACTCGGGAGTCTTGTAGAGGGCGCGCGAGTAGCTGGAAATGTGGTGCACCGGGTAGGTGCGGATGAGGAAGTCGCTGAGGAACTTGGCGAAGCCGCTCTGGTCCAACTCGTACGCGTAGCGATGCGGAGGCTGCAGCGTGTAGTCGGCATTGCCCTGGACATCCGCCTGCACGATGCTGTGGCAGACCAGGCACGAAATGCCCTCGTCCGCACCCACTGAGCTGAGCGTGATCTGGTTGGAATCCTTGGCGCCGCTGAAGAGGGAGATGGGGTCGTGGCAGCCGGCGCAGTAGCGAGTGTGCTCGGGCGATGTTTCCTCCGCCATGATCGTCTGCACCTTCTGGAACATGTCATCCATCGACGCATAGCGGTGCGCGCTGGGCAACCACTCGTGATAGATCTCGCTGTGGCATCCGCTGGTCCCGCAGCCGGAGGAGTTGGCCAGGAGGGAGGGGTCGACGGCGCCAGTGTGGGCGAGGCGGTCATCGCTCCCGTCGCCGTCGGCGTACCCGTCGCCGTCAGCACTCCCGTCGCCGTCGGCGAACGCGACCCGAGCCATACTTGGGGCAAAGGGTCGATCCTCGCCAAATCGCCAGTTGTAGCTGTCGGGGAATGCGCGGCTGGTGCCGGGCGGGTCGTAGGCCACCACCCACGCCATCGCCGCGACCAGGGGAAGCGCCGCACCGACGATCGATGCGCGCCAGTATCCGGCACGAGCGGGCGCGATCTGCACCGCAGCGGCTGACTTCCCCACCTTGCGCACGATGACCGTGAGCAGGTGCGCGGCCACCAAGACAAAGAACACGATGCCGCTCACCAGGTGCGTCAAGTCCCACACCCGCTCCACGCGCGGCCCGACAACGCCGCGCCATGTCCCCACCAGCCCGCTCACCACGCAAACCAGCAGGGCAGCGGTGGCGGCGTACCCAAGCAACTGGTAATGGCTCATCGCGCCGTGCCGACGCACCAGCCAGTGCCGCACGATGTACCAGGTGACTGGCGCGAGGAGGACCAGTCCAAGGATCGTGTGGATCACGACGGAGAACTGAGGCAGTTCGCCAAAGGGGGAGAAGGTGATCGTCAGGCCGGTCGTGGTGACGCCGGCGAGCAGTGCGCCACTCCATCGTGAGAGCGTCGATCGCCATTCCGCGACGGCATCGACCCTTGGTGCGCTGGCGAGCGGGGCGGACGGAGCGGGCTTCATGGACTGTGCGGCCTGGGGACTGCGCTCACGGGACATGGAAGACCTCATGGGGTGTGGCAGCGTTTACGGGGGCACTTGCAAATCAAGATAAGATTACACCAATATCCACTAAAACAAGGCGAACATGGCGAGATTGCCCCCGGGCGCGGGTTGACAGCCCCCACACCCACGCCGACACTCTCAGAATGGACCTCCCCATCAACTGGTCTGCTGCTGCTGCTGCTGCTTGCGGGCCGTGAAGTTGACAGGGGTGCCTCGCGGTTGGGCTGATCAGAATCGACCAAAAAATCGTCGAATTCGATCAATCCAATGGTGAGGAGTCAGCACGGACCCCAGGCCGCCAGGAGTTGCGCCAAGTCAGGGCCTGCCACCGTGCCATCGCCGTCGATGTCGCCGGGGCAGGTGCCACCACCGCCGCCCCCACCGCCGCCGCCACCGCCAGCGCCACCACCGCCGCCACCGCCGCCACCACCACCACCAGAACACGCACCCCAGTTGCCGAGCACATACGCCAGGTCAGCGCCATTGATGAGGCCATCGCTGTTGATGTCAGCGGCGCACGGCTGCGGCACGGAGTCCGCATCGGCCGGGTCGCTGCCCGCGTCCACTTCATCCTGGTCCAGGTAGCCATCAAGGTCGCGGTCGATTCCCAGTCGCTCGGCGGTGCCAGTGGGGACCGCGGTGAAGGTGAGCTCGCCGCCCGGGGCAGCAAGCGCGCGGAGCTGCGCGGATGAGAACAACTCGCCGGCGCGGTCCATCTGCCACTCCGCAGGGCTGCCTCCCACGCTGGGAAGGAACTTCCCGCCGCGAGAGAGGCCTCCGAGTCGCCCCTTCACGATGAGTTCGGTGTCTCCTGCCTGCGCCAGTGATCCAAGCAAGTCCAGCCGCGCCACATCCGCCGGCGCCGCCGAGCCGATCGACTGGAGGGTCACCTGCGCGCCAACCGCCGCGTGGGTGTCGGTCGACAGGCTGAACATGAAAGTCTCCAGGTCTCGACGCTGTTGTTGGCCGGTCGAGCCGTTGGAGAAGGTGAACACCGACCGGCTCAGGAACGACTGAAGCGTGTCATCGGTGCCGTCGTGCGTGAACGCAAAGCCGCGATTGTTGTTTTGGCTGGTCTTGCTGAAGCCCGTCTTCTCGTGCAGGTTCTGCAACTGCGGCACCTTCATGCTCTGTGGCTCCTCCAAAAGATCACCGCTGATGACCATGCCCAGCCCGCCGGTCGGGAGTTGATGGCAGGTGTTGCAGTTGGTCGCGGCGCCGTCGGCGTTGAGGGTGAGAAAGAGCGACTGGCCATTCGCTGGGTTGCCGGTGCCGGAGGATCCCGCGAGGCTGGTCTTGAGTGAGTTGTCCAGGTTTCGGTTGGGATTGGGCGGAAATCGAAGCGTGGAGAGGAATTGGGCAAACGCCACCATTTCCTCGCCGGTGAGTTCCGTATCGTCTCCGAGCAGTCCCATGAACGCCGGGTTGAACTCTTCGATCCCATCGCGGTCTCCGCGCCAGTGGAGCGGCTCTGCGCCGATGATGCCAACCAGCGTCTGAGTCGTCATCGGCCCCTTCATGGGGTGGAAGTCTTCGCAGCCGCCCACGAGCCCGAAATTGCAGACCTGGTTGAAGTCCTTGACGGAGCCTGCTGGATTGCCCAGGTCCCATGCGAGGAAATCAATGCGAGCGTCTATGTGGCAGCTGCCGCATGAGGCGTGGCCCAGGCCGCTTGTGCGATGCGTGTCGTAGAGGAAAGGACGGCCGGCGCGGATCGACTCGGGCGTGGAATCGTGGAAGGCAACCCTGGCCAGTTCCGTGGAGCTGGCCGTGTCGATCGCGCTGATCGACCCATCAAATCTATTGAGCGAGTAGAGCCGCTGGCGCTGTTCGTCCAGTGCCAGCCCCGCAGGGCCCTCGCCGACCTCGATCCGTGCGATGGGAATGCCGCTCGACGAGAGCGCAACGACATTGTTGGAGCCCATGCCGGCCACCCAGCCAATCGTTCCAGCAGCGTTCCAAAGAAGCGCGCGCGGGTCTCCGATGCTCAGGTCCCGCATCGATTGCGGCACGGCCGGCGTGGAGTAGTCCAGATGGGGGTTGAGGTCCACGATCGCCGTGCCGCCCGCGCCACCGGGCGAGGCCGGATCAACGCTCGCCATCTTCACGCGCACGAAGGTGCCATTGACATTGGGTTCGAAGCGGACATCGTTCGTGGCCTCGGTGCCGACCACGGTCACGCGGCCCGCGGGGCCGTTCGCCAGCGCCATGTTGGCGTTCATGAGACCGGCCGCGTAGGTGACCGCGAGCGTCGACGCGTCGATGATCGCCAGGTCGTGGTCGTGCATGCCCCAGGTGATCGAACTGGTCCAGTTGCCGTTGTTGTCGTCGCGCCAGGTGTTGTCGGAAGCCCGTCGTCGGACGATGACGCTGACATCGGGGGGGGAGGGCAATCCCGAGGCAATCGGCGGATCAAACGAACTCCCAGAGTTGGGAGGCGGGTTGGGGTCGCCGGAGTATGGGTTCGCCGTGCTGCTCACGGCGGTGATCGGCACGAGTGTCGTGTTGTTGCCGCTCTCAAAGATCGCGGCGAACACACGAGTGCCGTCGGTCGCCAGAGCGCGGGGATCCTCACCCTCGATGGTGATGACGGCTGGCGCGAGGGACAGGTTGGCTGGATCGAACACGCGCACCTGGTTGAGTTGGCTCACCGAGACGAATGCCCGCGAGGGCGAACCCGCAAAGACCACATCGCACGGCTCATCTCCGGTCGAGAGAGTGGCGCGCACGCACATGGTCGTCAGGTCAACGATTGAGATCGAGTCTGAGACATGGTTGACGACCCACGCTTCGGTGTTGGAACGAGCACGAACAGTGACGGGGTCGACGCCGACGGCGATGGCGCCGGCGCGAACGGGGGACCCACTCGTGACATCGAACACTTCGAGGATCCCGTCCGGGAGATTCACCGCCAGGAGTCTCGTCCGGTCTGGGGTGAGTTCCAGAGGATGGACCAGCGGCGTCTCCCAGTTCCAGAATGGCGCGCTGGTGGCGCGCTGTGCAGGGGAGGAGCCCGAGTTCGGGGCGACGACGCGAGCGCGCTCAGTTCGGACGACCTGGTCAATGAGCGCCAGCGCCTCCCCGCGAGTGAGGTCGTGAAAACCCCGTTGGCGAGAATCATCACTCGCAGGCCGGTCCGAGCCCGCGGCTGGGAAGCTTGACAGCACGAGGACGGTGGCCACGGCACCCAAGGCCAGCGGGGCGAGGAGTCCAAGGGCGCGCATCGGTGTAGTAGAGCAGGTGAAGGGCGCGCCGATGCACCTCGCGGCATATTTCCATCGAGATCACCCGTCCGTAGAGGCTCAGATGGCCCCTCCGACCAGAAGGCATGCGATTGTCGCGGTGCTGTCGAGTCGCATGCCGCCGTTCACGGCGACGGCGCTCCACCTTCTGGTGCGGTGGCTTTTCTCCCGAAACGGGACAGTTCCCATCGCGTCAGATGGATCAGCTCCATCGGAAGGGTTGTCGGTGACTATACTTTGTGCCGTGACTCGCGAACTTGGCTCTTGGATAGGTCTTGCCCTCTCGATGCTGCTCGCTGCGGCAGGTCTCCTCCGTGCACAGCCGCATGAGGCGACCGCTGTGCAGGGCCACTCGCTCGCCGAGCACCACTGTGGCACGCACGACCACTCTGCCGCGCACGACCACGCCGCCGCGCACGACCACTGCGCCGCGCACGACCACGCCGAGGTCGCCCCGTGCGAGGAGTTTCATCCTGGGCTGGAACTGAGCTGCTGCTGCGATCACGCGCACGCACCGCTTGGCGCGATTGAGGCGATGCCAAGCGGAGCTCGTCCCCGCACGGCGGCGTCGCTCGCTCCCCTCGCCCCGCACGACTGTCGCGGAGTTGACTCCGCGATCCCGCCGCGCTCGCCTTGCCGCGCGGTTGCTGCCATCGCCCCCGTCCGGCCGCCAGGGCACTTGGTGAGCCTGCGGACAATCGTCATCCTCATTTGACCAAGTGAACGCGCAACACCCCAGGGCGATCCATTGATCGCCTCAGGTTGTTGCCATTCATTGCGCGCGTTTCGCACGAGCGGTTCCAGGCCTGACCGGGCCTCCGCCGCGCAAGAGGCGCCCCCGTAAACAAGCGATCGACCGAGTGATTGGACTGAGGTGACTCACATGACGCGTGGCATTCAAGGCAAGATTGGTGGTTGCGCCCTCGGCGTCACCGCGACCATCGTCGTGAGTGGTTGCCAGACATACGAGCCCAAGCCGCTGGACTTGGAGGCGCATCGCGATGCGTGGCTGCGGCAGACGCCATCCGACGAACCTGTGCGACGATTTGCCGCTGGGTTGTCCCAGGACTCGGCGGACAGCTCGTTCGACCCTTCCAACGGGCTCACCCTTGGCGAGGCGGAAGTCGTGGCGTTGGTTCTCAACCCGTCGTTGCGACTGGCGCGGCTGCAGGCCGGTGTCACAGCGGCCGCCGCGAAGTTCGCTGGACTGTGGGACGACCCGCAGTTGGCCATTGACTTCCTCAGCGGCAGTGGCTCAGGTGATCCATTCCCCGTGACACCTGGGCTGGCCTTCACGATTCCCGTCTCGGGTCGGCTGGAGGCCGCGAAGGCGGAGGCCGACGCCGCGCTTGCGGCGGCACTGACGGGCGTCGCGGAACAAGAGTGGACGGTGCGCATCGAGGTTCGGCGCGCCTGGTATCGATGGTCCGCCGCGCGCCTCATGGTGCAGCAGACCGAAGCGCTCCTTGCGTGGATCGAACCGCTGGTGACATCGACGGCAGCGATGACCCAGGTGGGCGAAATGGTTCGAACGGAGTCCGCGCTCTTCGCGATCGAACGCGCGTCGCAGCAGGTGGCTCTCCGGCGGGAGCAAGGGGATGCCGAAGAGCTTGAGCAGGAACTGCGGACGCTGATGGGGCTCTCCCCTGGTGCGCCGCTGGAACTGGTCCCGTCGCTGAGCAGCGGAATCGATGTCGATGGGGCCACCCCGGATGCGATGGCCGGCGGAAACCTGGAGTTGGAGCGGTTGCGGGACCAGTACATCGTGGCCGAGCGTGCCCTCGCGCTGGAGATTCGCAAGCAATACCCGGATGTCACGATCGGGCCGTTGCTTGAGTTTGATCGAGGCGACTCGCTGGCCGGGTTCTCGATCGCGCTGCCGATTCCCATCCTGAATGCCAACCAGCAGGGCATCGCGCAAGCCAATGCGGCTCGTGAAGTCGCACGCGCCGCCTTCGAGAGTGCCTTCACCAGGCTGGCCGGGGAGCTGGAAGTCGCACTGGTGCGCACCCGATCGCAACACGCACAACGAGAGGTCATCGAGGGAACGATCGCTCCGCTGGTGGACGCGCAGTTGGCGGATGCGCGGGCGCTGCTCTCGCTGGGCGAGAGTGGGGGGCTCATCCTGTTGGAGAGCCTCACGCGGGTCGCCGAAACCCAAATGTCTCTTGTCGACGCGCGGCTTGGCGAATCGCTGGCCGAAGTTGACATGGCCTCGATCATCGGGCCGCAGGAACCCCCCAGAACGGAATCAATCCCATGACGACCACACCGTCCATCACGCGTCTGGCTCTGGCACTTGTGGCGTGCGCGCTCGCGTGCGCCCTCGGCTGCAGCGACGAATCGGCATCCCCGCCTGTCACCACACACGAAGCGGCCGCATCCCCCGCGAACAGCAACCGGATCGCGATCCCCGCGACGGTCCGTGCCAATCTGGGCTTGACCTTCGCGCCCGTGGAGCGACGACAGGTGGAGGCGACCGTGCGCATCCCCGGCGCGTTCGAGTGGCAGCCGCGCGCCCGGCGCGAGTATCGGCTCTCCCTGGCAGGAAGCGTGGAACTCATGGTCGATCAACTCCAGCCCGTCAAGGCTGGTGACGCGCTCTATCGATTGCGTTCTCCGGAGTGGTTGACCATTCAGGAAGAACTGGTCGACGCCGAGCAGGGAATCCCGGCCGCTGCGGCGGCGGTGGAAGTCTCGCGAGCGGCCCTTGCGGAGGCGTCTGCTCGGATCGAGGCAGCGCAGACTCGGCTCAAGGCCCTTGAACAGGCGGGCGTTCGCAATGCCGAGCTGGAGGAGCGGATGGGCGAGCTGCGTGCCAGCATGCCGCGCCTTGAGGCGGCGCTGAAGCAAGATGAGGTGGCGCACCTGTCGGCGGGGGCGGCGATGGAGCACGCGGTCAATCATGCGGCCGCGGTCAGCGGCGTGGCCCGGACGATCTTGATGGAGCGGGACGGCGAGGGATCGCCCCGCTATCGCTCGATGGAGTTCTTTGAAGTGGTCGCAGCGGCGGATGGAGTCATCGAGTCAATCGCCACGACGGACGGCGCATTTGGCGAGGTGCCCACCGTGGTCTTGACGACGGTCGACCCATCCATGATTCGATTTCGGGCGCGCGCTCCCCAGGCCGACCTGAGGCTGTTTGCGGGCGTGACGGACGCTCGGATTGTCCCGGCCGGTGCCGGAGCGGCTGCCGCGGCCGACTCGATCCCGGCGACCATGATGATTGGCCTGGATGCGCAGCCCGGCGAGCGAACGATCGATGTCTTCGCGACGCCGACGGGCACGCAGGACTCGGAGACTGCGCGCTCATGGGTGCGCGCGGGGGTATCGGCCTTCCTTGAAGTCGTCGTCGATGGCTCGGGGGCGCCGATGTTGGCGATTCCGAAGGCGGCGGTCGTGCGCGATGGTCTCAAGCATGTCTTCTTCCGCCGCGACCCAAGCGACCCGAATACGGTTGTCCGCGTCGAGGCCGACCTCGGGGCCGACGACGGGCAATGGGTCGTCATCAACAGCGGCCTGGCGCCAACCGACACCGTCGTCGTGGATGGCGCCTATGAGTTGATGCTCGCCTCCGCGCAGGGCGGTACGCAGCAGGAGGGCGGCCACTTCCACGCCGATGGCACATTCCACGGCGAGCCAGACTGAGGCAACACGCGATGCTCACCAAGCTCATCAGGTTCTCGATCGACCATGCGGCGCTTGTCGTCGTGGTGTCCTGCGCCTTGCTGGCGTGGGCGCTCATGCGCCTTCCCGGCATCCCTGTCGATGTCTTCCCGGAGCTCAACGCTCCCACCGTCGTCATCATGACGGAGGCGGCTGGCTTGGCGGCCGACGAGGTGGAGCAATATGTCACGATTCCAATCGAGTCGGCGGTCAACGGCATTCCGGGCGTTCGCCGCGTGAGGGCCACCAGTGCGATCGGGCTTGGCGTGGCCTATGTCGAGTTCGACTGGGGCACCGATGTCTATCGGGCAAGGCAACTGGTGTCCGAGCGATTGGATGCCATCCGCGAGGAACTCCCTCCCGACGCCCACGCCGAGATGACGCCGGTCACCAGCATCACGGGGGAGATCATGCTGCTGGCGGTGGCCTCGCCGGATGCGTCGGTGTCCGACTTGAATCTCCGCGCCTACGCAGAGTTTGACCTTCGGAAGAAGTTGCTGGCTGTGCAGGGCGTGGCACAGGTCGGCGTCATCGGGGGCGAACTTCCGGAGTACCAGGTGCTGGTGGACCCGACTCGGCTCCGCTTGCATGGATTGACGGTGGCCGACGTGATCGACGCCGCCGGCGAATCCCACACCACCGCCAGCGCTGGCTACCTGCCGGATGTGGACCACCACGAGATTCCCATCCGCCAGACAGGGCGAGTCCGAAGCGCCAGAGACATCGAGGAAGCAGTCGTCGCCTTCCGAAACGGGATCCCCGTCACCATCGGGCAAGTCGCTGATGTCAAAGTCGGCCCATCTCCCAGGCGTGGCACCGGGAACCACAACGGTCGCCCCGCGATCGTGCTGACGGTGCAAAAGGCGCCGGGGACGAACACACTGGCCGTCACGGAGCGAATCGATTCGATGCTGGATGGGCTGCAGGAATCGATCCCTGCGGGAATCAAGGTGGATCGCGAGGTCTTCCGTCAATCGCACTTCATCGGGCGTTCGATTGACAATGTGGTGCATGCGTTGCGCGACGCCGCGATCATCGTGGCGGTCATCATTCTCCTGTTCCTGTTGAGTGCGCGGACCACGCTCATCACGCTCACCGCGCTGCCGCTCTCGCTGGCCGCGGCGCTGGTGGCGTTGGAGTGGATGGGCGAGACGGTCAATGTGATGACGCTGGGCGGGCTGGCCATCGCCGTAGGCAGCCTGGTCGATGATGCGATCATCGATGTGGAGAATGTCGTCCGCAGGCTGCGCGAGAATGGCGCGCTCCCGACGGAGAGTCGGCGCCCGGCGCGCGAGGTGATCTTCGACGCCAGCAACGAGATTCGCCCGGCGATGGTCTTCGCGACGGTGATCATTGCCCTTGTCTTCCTCCCGCTCATGTTCCTGGACGGCATCGAGGGACGCTTCTTCCGGCCGCTGGGCATCGCGTTCGTGGTCGCGTTGATGGCCTCCTTGGTGGTGGCCCTCACCGTGACGCCGGCCATGTGCCGGCTGTTGCTGGGGAAGCTTGGTGCGGGTGCTGGGTCTGGCGGAGCACGGGTCCACACCGAAGTTGACGGGTTCTTGGTCCGACTCCTCAAGCGCGCCTACCAGCCGGCGATCGAGCTGGCCTTGCGGTGGCAAGCGACCGTCCTGATAGGTGCAGGCGTCGCCACGGGTCTGGCCATTTGGCTGGCGTCCACCTTCGGGACATCGTTCCTCCCATCATTCAATGAGGGGACGATGACCGTCTTCCTGTTTTCGCCACCGGGGACTTCGCTGGCGGCCACAGATCGATTGGCCTCCTCGGTGGAACGGCAGTTGCTCCAGGTGGAGGGGATCGTGAGCGTCACTCGGCGCACCGGGCGTGCAGAGCGCGACGAGCACGCGGAGCCGGTCAGCAACTCCGAGATGGATGTGATCCTGGCGCCGGACGCGAACATGGAAGTGGTGCGCGGAGAGGTGCGTCGTCTCTTGGCCGGCATTCCCGGCATCGCCACCAACATTGGCCAGCCGATCGAGCATCGCCTCAGCCACATCCTCTCGGGCACGCCAGCGGCGATCGCGATCAGCATCTCCGGCGACAACCTGGACCAACTGCGGATCATCGCCAAGGAAGTGGATGCCGCGCTTGGGGAGATTCCCGGTGCGCGAGACATCACGGCCAATCGGGAGGTCATGATCCAATCGATGCCGATCATGTACAGGCCTCGCGATTTGGCGGCGTATGGGCTCACTCCGGCGTCCGCAGCGCTGCAGGTGCAGGCGGCCGTGCAGGGCGTTCGAGTGGCGGAAGTCAACGAAGGGAACACGCGCCTCTCGCTGGTGGTTCGATCGGTGGAGTCCGAGCGAGACTCCGTGGATGACATCAGGCGGCTGGAACTGCGCGGCGAGGGAGGTGCGATCGTACGGTTGGGGGAGGTTGCGACCATCGGGCCAGAGATGGCCTCAAACCTCATCGCGCGAGAGGGCGGGCAGCGACGGGCGGTGATTTCGCTCAATGTGGCGGACGGCGCCAACCTTGGCGACCTCATCGCGGCTGTCAAAGAACGCGTGGATCCGATCGTGCAGCGCTACGGATACTCCGTCCACTATGGCGGGCAGTTCGAGGCACAGCAGTCCGCCAGCCGGACGATGCTGGTCTACGGCGGGCTGGTCACCCTCCTTGTCCTGTTGCTGCTCCAACTGGCGATTGGATCGATCAGCGTGTCGCTGCTTGTGCTGCTCAACCTCCCACTCGCGCTGATCGGCGGCGTGGTGGCCATCTTCGTGACGGAGTCGACCGACCTGGTGGGCCATGTGCTTGGGATGTTCGGGATGCACGCGCAGTCCGGGCATGGTGGGTCGTCCGCGCCGGTCATCTCCATCGCCAGCATGGTTGGGTTCATCACCCTCTTCGGGATCGCCGTGAGGAACGGCATCCTGCTGGTGAATCACTATCGACACCTCACGGAAGTGGACGGCGTCGGGTTGCGCGAGGCCATCGTCCGCGGTTCGATGGAGCGCCTGGTGCCGATCCTCATGACGGCGCTGTGTGCGGCGCTCGCGCTGATCCCGATCATCTGGCAGGGCGACCGCTCGGGCAACGAGATCCTCGCGCCACTCTCGGTCGTCATTCTGGGCGGGCTGCTCAGCTCCACCTTTCTCAACCTCATCGTCGTCCCCGCCGGATACGCGGCGCTTCATCGGATGCGCTAACGAGCCTCGCCCGTCGGCCCTTCCCACACTCCACACTCCACGCTGCTCCACCCGCTTCTCTATTTGCTTCTCCTTCCGCTTCTCCAACCGCTTCTGCTTGAGACCCACCATGCGATTCACATCACCTTCCACACTCATCCTTCCGCTCGTCGCCGTTGCTGCGTTCGCCTTGTCAGGCTGCAGTGAGGGGGGAGACCCTGCAAACACCGATGCCCATGACCACACCGAAGCCGACCACGACGAAAGCGGTCACACGCACGCCGAGGCCGACCACGACGACGACCACGAGCACGCGCACGCGGAGGCCGACGACGACCACGACCATGCGCACGGCGAGGAGGTCTCCATCGGTTCGGCGACGATCGGCGACATCGCCGTGGATCTGGCCCAGGGGCACGGAGCAGTCGCCGCTGGCAAGGAAGGGCACCTCGTCGTGAAGTTGCCGTACAACGACAAGGGAGCGACCATCGTGCGCGTGTGGATCGGCTCCTCGGATCGAACCCTCTCGTATGTCGGCAAGGGCGAGTACGCTCCGTCGCACGATGGCTACGACGCCCACGCCATCGCGCCAGATCCGCTGCCCGCCGATGCCATGTGGTGGATCGAGATCGAGAAGCCCGATGGCACGAAGGCAGTCGGCTCCGCGAAGCCGATCACTGGGTGACGGCCTGAAGCGTTGCCGTAATCGTGGCGCGCCGGGGTGCCAAGTACGATTCGCGCCGATGCAGTTCCGTGACGGAATCTGGTCCCGAATTGCGCCGCTCGTTCCCCTTGCAGCGGCACTTGGCACCTCAATGCTCTGCGCATGCACTCACCCGGTACTCGGGAGGCCTGCAATGCTGGGCGCGAGTGTCACCGCCGGCGCAGGCTCGGCCGTGGCCCCGGGGCGACCTTTCAACACGCTCTCGACCGCGGATGTCGCGAGCGGGACCAGCTGCTCCGCCTGTGCAGGAACGGGTCTTCCGGTGGATGCGGGCATCGCCTACAGCGCGGTCGTCACGGCGGCGCACGAGGTACCCCGCAACTATGGTGATGGTGCGACATTCATCGATCCGCTCGGGGCCTTGCGCGAGCAAGCGGTCGCCGCTGCGAAGGATCGACCGACGGTCGTTATCGCGGTGGACTGGCTGTTCTGGCCTGTGCACCAGTCGATCCCGATGGATGTCCCCGCGGCGGAGCGGGATGCCCAGCGACTGGACACTGTGGACGCGGCGCTTGCCGAACTGGATCGATTGCAATGTCCGATTGTGATTGGCGATGTACCCGAGATGAAGCAGGCGCAGGGTGGACTCCTCAAGGAGTCCAACGAGCCCGGCGAGGCCGTCCGCGCAGAGGTCAACCGGCGTCTCGAGAAGTGGGCGGCTGAGAAGCCCAATCGGCTCATCCTCAGCATCTCGGCGCTTGCCGATGCGGTGAGCTCAGGTGCTGCTCTTGAAGTGGCCGGATTCAGCTATCAGGCGGGGGATTCGGCCCGGCTCCTGCAGCGCGATGGACTTCACGCCACGCCCGAGGGGCTCGTGGTCTTGATGGCCGCTGCCGTGGATCGACTCCAGCAGGCGGGGCTCGTGGAGGGGGGCGCGCGGCGGCTCGACTTGGTGGCGATTGCCGCGGCGGTGGAACAAGAGGCCGCTGCAGCCAAGCACCGAGCGCGACCGCAGTTGCTGGACGCCATGTCGGTGTCGACGCTGGCCGACACGTTTCGGGATGCGTTCTCCACCCGCGACCTGAGCGTCGATGACAGCGCGGCCTCCGCGGCCCTTGAGCAGCTGCTCGCGCGATTCGAGTCCTTCAGCCGGAATCCGGCGGGGGAGTTGGGATGGGTCGTGGACATTGGATTCGACTTCACGGCGATGGACCTGGAGTTTGCTCAGAACACGGCTCAGGGCAAGCCGGAACAGACCCTTGCCGTCTTCGCCAAGCACTGGCATCGATTGAAGGCGGACGCACTCGCCGACACTCCCAATCCCTGGCATTTCGACCTCTGGCTCAAGTACGCGGCCCAGCCCGTTCCTGGATTGTCAGCCGAAACGGTGGAGTTGCTGGCCGCGCGGCGTCGCGAGCGAGGGCCATTCCCCCAGCCGTACGCATCGATGGTGTGGCAGTGTGCGGATAACGCTGGTGGGACGGCCCTCGCGCGGTGTTTCCCGGATCCCGACGAGGCGTATCAGGCGGCGATGGCCAGCTCACCCAAGCAGCATGTTCACTGGGATGATCGTCCGACTGACGAGTTTGGGCTTTTCATGGTCTCACTCGATGCATCTGGCTTCGTCCGCTACCTGGAGTCGCGCAAAGCAGCGGGGCTCCCGGATGTGTCGCATGAGTTCCGCGCGCGTGCCGAGGCGGATGTATTCAAGGGCTCCTTCGCTGCGATCGAGCGCCTCGACAGCATCGACGCCGCACGGAGGGCGATGTACCCGCGGTGGCCCGCGTTGTGGTTTGGCCCGGCCATTGCGTACGGGAACATCATCGCTCGGTCCATCGATCAACCATCACCCGGGACGACGCCAGATCTGTCGATGCGCGTTCCCTTCACCCACGGCAAGGCCCGGGTCGTCCGACCGTGGCTTGGATTCGGATGGATGGAGAACCTGGATGGGGCTGGCGCGCTGATGTCCTGGTCGGACGGATGGATCCAAGTCATCACGCGCGCGGAGGTGCAGGCCGACGGAAGTGTCCGGCTTCGCAGTGGCCAGAAGCGATCGACACCAGCGGCGACGGTCTGGTACGACGCTGGCCGCTTGGGTGGCTCGCTCACGAATCCGTACCTCGGATGGCGGCGTGTGGGACTCGAGATTCCGCTGGAGTCCCCCGTCGATCGTGATGGCTTCGCCAGCGCGGTGCGGAGGGTGGTCGAGGCGGACCTTCGCTCGCCATCCGCGGATTCTTCCGAGTCCGTGGTCCACTGGCCGATCGGCCTGCGCGCGACCGGGAGCGTGGCGCGTGCGACCGTCCGCATCCCGATGGGCTGGGATAACGAGTCCAACGCGCCCCGATGGGCGACGGTGGAGCTCAAGGACCAACCGCTGCTCCTGCTTGGAGTGTTGGAGCGCGAGGACGGAAAGGCGTCGGTCGATGGCGCCATCGGCGATGACCTCGCGCAGCTGGCGACATCGAGGCTCAGGCTTCACGCTGTCTGGGAGATCGACGGGCCAGGTTCACCGGAACGCGGCGGGCTTGCAGGCAACAGGGCGACCGGCGAGATTGTCTCGATGGAGGGATTCGTCCCCGGCACGCCCGCAGAACTCAGCGAGGCCATCCACGAGAAGGCCGACGCGGGAGCCGAGGTGCAGCTGTGGTGGCGGCCGGTGGAAGCGGGAAGCAAGCAGGGGTGACGGCGTGCCGCCTGGCCAGCGACTCCAGACGTTGTAGGGAGGCTAGCGTTCCTCTTCGTCGCCGCGACCAGTTCCAACACACCACATCAAGCAAGTGGAAATGAAAAAGTGTTGCTTTGCCACGCTTTTGTGGTGCGGTTGAGGCGGAAGCATTGGGAAGGGGTTCAGATCGGAATCCCACCATGCCAGCGCACTTGACTCGACCATTCATCGCGGCGCTCACTTGGGCGACCTCCATCGTTCTCTGTTCACAGGCAGACGCCGACTTCAGTTGGACCTCGTCCGCCAACTTCAATGTGGGCGCCGAGAGCCCGGGTGGACTGGATCTCGATAGCGGAACCGTCTGGGGCATCCCGGGTTCGCGAACCGTGTGGTCGCAGTCTTCGTTTGAGCAGGACGAGTTCAATGGGTGCATGAGTTACGGTGAAGGAGTCTCGAGCGTGTGGAGCACCGCTGATGGCATTGCAATCACGACCCGCGCCGGAGGCGTGGCCACGGGCACCGGGAGTTTCTTGACCGCCGCGAGCTCGAATGCATTCTCCCTACGGAACATCTGGTTGGATTTCGACCAAGACATCTCCATCGGCGTGTCGGTCCACGTGTCCGAACTCGATGCGGAGGGATCTTGGTCCGCTCAGTTTGCCGGGATCACCCTGAGCGAGGGATACACAATCATCAACCTTGGAGCCGGGACGCATATCGGGTCGATCTACGCGAACATGTACTGCTACGCCAACGGCGGGGGGTTCTATCAAAACGCGCAAGTGGATGTCTCGTTCACGGTCATCCCGGCCCCAGCTGCTGGTGCAGTGTTCGCTCTCGCGGCGCCACGCTGTGGTGCGCGACGTCGCCGAGCGTGAAACGCCCGCGTGTACACGGTATTAATGGGAACGCCAGGCATCTCTGCAATGTCTGGGGCGGGCAGGTCCAGCACTTGGAGGAGCACGAGCGCGAGCCGCTGCTCGCTGGGGAGGTGATCCATCGCCTGCATGATGCGGTTGGCCGTGTCTTGCGCAGCGAGCACATCGATTGGGGCGGGGCACGTGGTCGCGGGCACTTCGCAACAGCCGGCCTCTCGCGGGATGAGCGTGTCGTTCACGCGTGGCTCCCGCGCCCGAACCGTCCGCGCCCGCACGGCATCGCGCACGACGATCCGGTAAAGCCATGTCGATGGCGTTGCCGTATGTCGAAAGGACTGCGCGTGCCGATGCGCAGCCAGAAAGCTCTGTTGCACCACATCGTCGGCAAGATGGGCGCAACCAGTGATCTGGAACGCCAGCGCGAACGCGCGTCGAGCATGCGATCGGAAGAGGGCATCTACATCGATGGCGGGCGTGGTGCTCATGCGCTGTCGGAGTCCTGGGCGTGCGGTCACGCGTGGCGGATCATCGACCACTCACGAAGGACCTGCCCGAAGTCCTTCCCCCATGCCCGCCGCGCGCCGATCGCCAAGAGGCACAACAGAACCGCTTGGGAGATCGCAGCTGCCGGCCGACCTTCAGTTACGAACGACACCAGGCCGATCAGCGCGCCGATCATGCCGAGCGCAAAGCACGCCTTCAGGATCGTGCGTTCGGACTGGGCGTTGCCCTCCACGCGCGATGCCGCGCTGGCGAGGTCCAGTGCGCCGCGCTCGGCGACACGCATTGTTCGCCTCCGGCGCATGAAGAAGAACACGATCCAGAGCAGCGGGCCAAGCCACAAGGAGAGCAGAATCGAGCCAAGCCCGCTCAGGTGTGTTCGACCCGCCACCCAGCCTATGACCGCGAACGCCGTCCATACGGTTCCAATGATGCCGACCCACCGAAGCGCCCGCCGATCCATGTCGCGGCGACCTTCCAGCCGCGTGCGCAGCTGGTTCAAGTCAAGGGCACTCACTGCGTTGGCCGTCACCGACTCCAGCGCCACAATCGCTGGATCGGAATCGATGCTTCCGGACTGGCGCACTTCCTCAAGCTCACGGAGCTCGGTCTGGGTGGGCTCCGACGGGGGCTGGGAAGCGCCTAACGGTTCGGGGTGATCAGTCATCTCGTGCTTCAGAGCGAAGGGGTGGCGTGACCCTTCAAGGAAACGGCGTGGAATTGCGCGCGCCCCGTCACCCGCCTGAGTACCAGCTTCCCTTGCCGACCCCATGGTGTTTGAGAATGCCGCGAGCCACAAGCTTCCGAAAGTGCTGCTTGAGAGTGGCTCTCTTCGCGCCAGTGATACGGATGGCCTCGGCCATCGTCACGCGTCCCTGCGTGCGCGCGTGTTCCGCGATGGCCCTCGAGAGCGGCGGCAGGGGCCCAAGGGCGCGGTCCGCCTGTGCGACTCTCCGTTCGAGCTGCTCGACTTGTTCTGTGATGGCACCTAGGAAGTACTCAAGCCACGGCTGCCAGTCCTGTTCGGGTGAACGCAGCGTGCCCTGGGTGCGCCGGAGCGACAGGTAATAGTCTGACTTCGTGCGCTCGATCACTGCCTCCAGCGAACCGAACGGAATGAACGCGTAGCCGCTCCGCAGGAGGAGGAGCGTGGTCAGTAATCGCGAGAGTCGCCCGTTCCCGTCCTGGAATGGGTGGATTGCAAGAAACACGACCGTGAAGACACCGGCCGTGACGAGCGGGTGGGTGTCTGGGTCATTGAGTGCCGCGTTGGTCCAATCGACCAACTTGGACATGAGCCGCGGCGTCTCAAAGGGAGTGGCTGTCTGGAACACGACCCCGACGGGCCTCCCTTGTTCATCGAACGCGGTCACGTTGTTCGGCGACGACTTGTAGTGGCCACGATGACGTTCGTCCTTCTCGCTGTGGCGGAGGAGGTCGCGGTGCAGCTGCCGAATGTGATTCTCGCTCAGCGGAATCAAGTGGTGCGAACTCACGATCAACTCGACCACTTCGGCATAGCCGGCGGCCTCTTGTTCGTCGCGCGTAGAGATGCGCTCTATGCCAGTGCCTTGCAGCAAACGCTCAACGTCCGCGTCGGAGAGCATCGATCCCTCGATGCGCGTCGATGAGCCAACGCTCTCGATGGTGGCGACACGCCGGAGCGCGTTCAGTCGATCAACCGGGAGCGAGGTTCTTGCGTGCCACGCGCCACCAAAGGCCTCGATCCGTGCGAGTAGTCGCAGCATCCTGGGATTGAAGTGTGGTGCGGTCGAAGGAAGCAGGTCCATAGAAGTATCCAAATAATACCATAAAGTGCCTTATGATCCAAAGAAGGATCCAAAAACATCCATATATCAGAGTTTGTGTAGCCCGCGCACCTCCCCGGTTCGCGCACAGCCTCGAAGGCGAGCACGAGCGAATCGAGTGCCCCGTGATTCGTGACGCAATGGCCGAGTGTGCTCCTACCTCGTCCCCGGCGCGTCAAACACCGCGGCGCGCACCGCCGCCCGCGCAGCCTCGGTCATCGCGGCCTCAGCTCGCATCGCCCACGCGCACATCTGCACGGCCATGAGCCGCACTTCCGCGTTGGCGAAATCGCCTGGGTGCCCCAGCGTCGAGAAGGCGATCCGTTGCGGCGGCAGGGTGAAGGCGTTCGATTCGCCGCTCGTGGTCGTAGCTGACCGCGTGCGCGCCACCTCGCGGACCCAGAGAATCGGCTGGCGCTGGGGCGCGTCGGTGCGCTCGCTGTCGACCGCTTCACCCCATAGCAGCACGTGGCAATCCGCCGCGAGCGGTTCAACGTTGTAGAGCCAGCTGGGGACGATGATGCCTTCGGCAGGGATCGTCACTCCGGCGAGCACGGGATGCCGCGCGGCCTCACCCGTCGGCGGGAGAATGCGCGTCGTCGATGTGTGACCATGATGAAAACTCCAACCCGTGCCAAACTGCTCGCGGGGAAACTGTTCGTTCCATCGGCCCGCGCCCGGACCTGGTGAGTACCGAAACGCATGGGTCGATGTCCGGAAGCCGACCAATGGAAGCCCGTGATTGGTGGCCTCATCGAAAGCGTTCAAGGCGTTGGACTCCAACTCGCGGAATCGCATGTAGAGGACGGAGCCATCCGCGCCGCGAAGTTCCCACGCGCTCGTCAGGCTCGTTCGGGCCGCGATGTCGGGCTCAGCGAGTGGCGAGCCGCGGCCATCGTCCCCTGTCGCGAAGTGCACGGCAGTCCGCGCGATCCCCGCTCGCTCCACCAATCCGGCCAGGAACGGCATGGTGATCTCGCTTCGGTACTCGTCGTCGGCGGCCACAAACGCGAGCAAGGGCTTGGCCAGCTGCCAGCCATTGGGAGAGAGGGTCTTCAGGGTCGATGCACTGCCGCTGGCGAAGAGCCTTGCCCGGTCGCCCTTGAGCGGCAGGCCGTTGGGACCGTGAAATGGCCCGCGATCACCGCTCGAACCCACGGTGCCCGGTGCGTTGACGCGCAGCTGCGACACCACCGCCGTCTCTTCGCCCACGGTGAGTCCATCGCCGACCATCACCTGGTCGATTCGCACGCGGTGCCAGACATTCGTGATCTGTTCCGTGAGCGGCTTCTCCTCAATGGACAGCACCGTCACCTCAAGCTGGAAAGAAGACTGTGCAAGCACCCAGTGCGGCATGTCGGCCTGCTCAAGGGCGGAAGGCGCACCGATGGCGGAGCCGGCGGAGAGGGCCAACGCGAGCGCCGATGCCAACCACAGTGGGGACCTAGTCTTCTCGGGCATGCGGATCAGTATAGTGCAGTGTGTGCCCCATCGTGGTGCGAATGCCTTGGGTGGAGGCATCGTTGGCTGGTCATCCGAGCGAGGAACTTCGGCCCCCACTATCTCGGAGGCGGTGGGTTGCGATCTGTGCCTCGATCGCGTCCTGGCCCGCGTCCGGCCGGCCGCGCGTTCGCGGCGTACGCCTCCGTCCACGACTTCCCATCGGGACCGATGAACTCGAAGAGGTAGGTCGCCTCAGCGCCCGCGCCCTTGATCGAGTAGTTCACAAAGCCCTTGCGCGAGCCAACCGAAAACGCCAGCGAGAATGTTGGCACGCCGTCTTTCACCCGTGCCGTGAAGCCCGTGATCTTGGCGCCGCGCAGCGGCTGCAGGGCTTCTCGAATAGGCGTGTCGCGAGGTTGCGGCTCGATCCCGTCTTCGCGGACGGTGACCTTCCCACGCATGCCGCCGTTGACATAGGGATAGGTCTTGCTGGCGTGATAGTGGTAGACCCCCTTCGCGCCCGTGGCGCCCTCCGGAGTGCCGGGGGGTGCGGCGCCGAAGTGCCCATTGAAGCTGTCCAGGGCGTCCGTGCCGCCAAGCGGGCAGGAATGCTCCCTTCCACGCTTGGCGCGCGGGTTGAACAAGCCGTAGATCGCGTATCCATCCAGCGCGAAGGCGATGGGCTTGTCCGCACCGACGACCTCCTGCAGATGCAAGGGCGCGACGTGATAGTGGTAATCATCGCCACGACCGCAGTGGCCGCCGTGCTGGTCCAGTTCGCCTGCGAGATAGGTATCTGTCTTGCCGTCGTTCTTGATCGGGTTGAAGATTGGCACGCCATTCGCGGCCAATGCAATCGCGCCGCGGAAGAGTTGCTCCTTCGCGGAGACAGGCGCGTCCGACCACTCCGGCCGAAGCGGAATCCGCCACGCGTTGGTCCCGGTGAACCGCTGTGGAATCGGCACTTGTTGTTGCCACGCCGTAATGCCAACCATCATCGGGTGGGTGAACTGGAAGGCATCGCGCTCCGTGTGCGGCGCGTGGGGCAGGCCGTCGGACTCGACATAAAGGAAGTGCTCATCCCATCGGGTCGCCACGCTTGGCGCGAAGGCGAGAAAGAGGATCGACTGCTCCGGCTCGGCGGGGGCGGTTGTTGTCGTGGGAGCGGCAGGAGCGGCAGGAGCGGGTGGCGTGGCTGGTGGGGGCGTGTGTGGTGCCGTCCCGGTCTTGGTCGACTGGGCCTGGGTGTGCAGCGGCAAATGGACATCATGCGCCATCGAGTCGGCCGCCGCGATGAGTAGGACGGCCACGGGCATGAGCGGTGTGATGGGCATGGACCCCAAAGCGTAGCGCGGCAGCGCAGCCAGTCTGCGCGGTGGCGCCTCCAGTAGAGTGCCTCACTCGGAATCACCAACATGCCAGAAGAAATCGATGAATGGACGGTCGTGGTCAAGGACAGCAACGGCACCATCCTCAAGGAGGGTGACTCGGTCGTGCTCATCAAGGACCTAAAGGTGAAAGGGGCCGCTACCACGATCAAGCGCGGCGCCGTCTACAAGAACATCCGGCTGACCTCCAGCGAAGAAGAGATCGAAGTCCGGGACGGGAAGGGGACCTTCGTCCTCAAGACCTGCTTCCTCAAGAAGGCATAGGGAGCGCCGCCGCTTCCGACCAGCGCAGGCCCTGGGCAGCGGAAATGGGGTGTCTTGGGTGGTTCGAGCCAACTGATGGCATGGCCGCGTGCTGACGCCACCGACATGGACGCAGGGATCCCGGTCGCGGCAGCCATGCTGGTGGACTCCATTGCGTCGAGCTCGCTGAAGCGGTCGACGCAATCTCACGCGGATCCCTTGCCCACCGGGCCGTTGGCGGTACAGTTGTCGTGCGAGGGAAATGGGAGATTGACGATTCTCCAATGCCAATTCGCTCTCGCCACAATCGAATCCCTCTCGCCGGACTAGTGAGTGTCGCCGCCTCATTCGCTATTGAGCACGCGACGCTGGCCGACTTTTCCTGGACCACCATCATCGGGCTGGGCGGCCTCGACCATGATGCTGGTCTTCGAGACGGACGAGGCTGTCTCGATGCTCCTCGACATCCATGTGCTCACCAACGCCGGTGACATCGGCGTGTGGGAAGTGTCGGTAGACGATGACAAAGGCTCCATGGCGGAAGGCGCCCACATGCTTGAGCTTGCCGCAGGGAAGCACTACTTCTATCTGAAGTCGACCATTGTGTACACCTCGACCGGCGAGTCCCTCGATCGATTCATGCAACTGGACACCTCATTCACAGTCATCCCGGCGCCAGGCGCGATCGCGCTCCTCGGGCTTGCCGGCGTTCGCGGGCGCACGCGCCGACGATCTTGAGTCGAGCGGGCGACGCCCGCTCCTGAGCGTGAAGTACCAGCCACTCCGATGGGTGGTGTGCGTTGCCGAGGTGGCCGCGCCCTGGTGGACCGACAACCGTGGCGTATCGTGTCCGTCAATCCGCCGCCTTGCGGCGGGAAAGGACTGCTACCACCATGAGGCAGATCACATTCACAGCCGCCGCCACCCTTGCCACCATCGTGCTGCTCACCGGCACCCTGAGTCGAGCCGCGTCGGCCCAAACTGAAGTCGTGCCAACGACACCGATCGCCGCGCAGGCGGAGCCCGGTGCTACGCCAGCCAAAGCCCGCCCCGCCGCCAAGGTCTACGACGAATCAGCCGACGCCACCGCGCAGGTCACCGCCGCGCTCGCAGCCGCGAAGCGCGATCACACGCGCGTCCTGATTCAGTGGGGCGCCAACTGGTGCGGCTGGTGCACGCTGCTCCACGGGACTTTCCAGAAGGACCCGGCGATCGCCACGGAGCTTCGCAACGAATACGAGGTGGTCTACGTGGATGTGGGGCAGTTCGACAAGGCGTCTGATCTCGCGACCAAGTACGGGGCATCGTTCGCAAAGGACGGCATCCCATACTTGACGGTGCTTGCGGAAGATGGGGCAGTAGTCGCCAGTCAAGAGACTGGTTCACTGGAGAAGGCGGCGGGAGTCGAGCCGAAGGGCCACGATGCGGCCAAGTTGCTGGCGTTCCTCGCTACCAACCAGGTTCCTGCCCTTGACGCGTCGTCGGTGCTTTCCGCCGCGGTCGCCGAGGCCAGCGCGGCCGGGAAGCGTGTGTTCCTTCGGTTTGGCGCGCCGTGGTGCGGTTGGTGCCACAAGATGGATGCCTGGATCGCGCAGCCGGAGGTCGCGGCCATTCTCGCCAAGGCGTTCGTGGTCGTGAAGATCGACACCGATCGCATGACTGGCGGTGAAGCGCTGCTCACGGCGCACGCCAAGGGCTCACGGCAAGGCATTCCGTGGTTTGAGTTCCTCGACGGTACTGGCGCCGCGCTGACCAACTCGACCGCCCCTCAGGGAAATGTCGGCTTCCCGGTGGCCCCGGAGGAAGTCTCTTGGTTCGTGGAAATGATCGAGCAGTCCGGCGCGACACTCAGCGAGGCCGACATCGCCGCGCTGAAGGACTCCTTGACACCGAAGGAGCGTCGCCAAGTCGCGGCTCAGCACCTTGAGTTTGGTTGTGGCGTGTGCATCTATCACATGCCTGGGCTCGATGGGTGCCCGCTCGCGGTGGTGATCGACGGCACGCCGCGCCTGGTGGATGGCTTCGAGTGGCCTGTCCACGACTATTGCGACCGAAAGTGCCACGCGATTGCGACGGGGACGCTCGAGGGCGGCCGTTTCAAGGCGACGAGCGTCGAGCCGAAGGAGTGAACGACCGCTTGAGACGGTGGGAATTGTGACTTAAGCAGCACAATTCGACCGCTTCAGAGGGTGCGCGCGTGTGGCCGGCGCGGCGTCGGCAGACCGGTCGGGTCAGCCTCCCCGTCGATACCACTCCGTCGCGGTGGCGGCGAACTGGTCGGTCGTGAAGCCGAAGTCCTCGGCCAGGGCCTGTTCCCACGGCTTGCCACCCTTGACCGCTCGGATCCAGCGCCCGAATCGCTCCGGCTGCTGGCGGATCATGAGTTCCACGACGGCGTAGCCCACGGCGTAGCCCACGGCATTGGGGCCTGGCCATGATCGATCCTGGTAGTTGAGGCGCATGATCTGCGCCACATTGCCACCCGAGCGAATGAACTCCACCGCCTGGGGTCGGCGTTCGCCGTCGACGGGAGAACTCTTGAAACTTACCGCCGCGATGTACTCCGAAAGTCCCTCATCGGCCCAAGCGGGAATTCGGGCAGCCGAGTGGTAGCGGTGCATGATGCCGTGCACGGCTTCGTGGAGGAGCACCGCGTCGAAGCGATCCTGGTCATCCGACCAGAAGATGTTGAGGAACACCTGCGGTCCAGCCATGTGGCAGAGGCCCACGACTCCGGGTGGCGTCATCTGCCCAAACGCCGCGCCCTCGACGACACGAAAGACCTCCTCGTTGGGCTGAAGGAGCACGACGGCCTTCCCCCAGAAGAGATTGAGCCCCGGCGGGATGCCAAAGAGCTCCAGCACCTTTTCGTACATCGCGTCAAGGCTGCGCGCGCACTCCATCGCTGCTTCGGGCCGGGTCGCCGCATACAGCAGGAAGTATCGAGTCTCCACCAAGGTGGCATTCACGCGCGCGGTGGCGCAGATCTCCTCGGCTCGACGCTTCATGGACTCCACCGCCGCCTCGTGCTCTGGGCGCGAGAGAATCGGCCAGGGCGCAGGCCCGCCGGGCTGTGTTGGGATCGATGCGGCCATCACGCCATGCAGGCGGATGCGTTCGGTGTGCTCAGCGTCGGCCATTCGGTCGCGCGCGCGTGCCTTGGACGCCTCCACCTGAGCGGCCAGCGCACGATCGGAACGGAGCACGCGATCAAACGCGGCATCCGCCTTGTTGCCCTCGCCCGCCAGCGCGAGCAGTTCGGCGTTGAGCAGGAGGTCGGCTGGCTCCTTCTTCCCCAACACCTTTGCGGCCAGCGAGTCGACGTCTCCGGGGATGATCGAGATCCACAGCACGGTGCGCGTCGAGTCGGCAGTGCCAGCTGCCGCCTTGTCGCTCAATGCAACAGTGCATCCATCGACTCCGTACGCCGTCACGCGACCGTTGACCTTGGAGCCGTCTCGCAGCCGCACTCGCACCGTTGGCGGCTTGGCGATTGCGGTGGCGGCGCAGGCGGGGGGCGGTGCCGGCACGCCTGTGGTCGCGGCGGCATCAGTTGATGGAGTCGAGTTGCCCGTCGAGCCTTGCGCAGCGGCCGAAGGGGCCGCCAGCAAGGCGGCCATCGCGGTGATCGTGGCCAGAGCGGCTGCTCTGGAGCCGTGCAGCGGAATGTTGGCAAGGGGTGGCATGCGCTGTCGCACCCGGACCACATCAAACGCCAGCCAGACGGCGATCACGCCGACGAGCACGCCAACCACCCGATCGCGCGCTTCGGAGAGGTTGCTGGTAGGGCCGTCGGAGCCGAGCAGTGCCAGATAGAACGCCAGCCCAAGTTGCAGCCCAGCGTAGGCCAATCGGTCGCTCCCGACCGCGACCCAGGCCGCGAGAAAAGTGACCGGCGCGACGAGCATGAGCAGCCCCGCGACGCTGTCCAGGTAGGGCACGACGAAGACGATGGCGAGCAGGGCGAGCACCCCGCCAAGTGCCGCTCCGGTGATTCGCAGTGTCCCCTTGTGTCTCCGGAACGATCGATCCATCGTGCAGATGAAGAGGATGGTGTACATGCAGGTGTGGATGCCAAACCAGTCGGTGAGGTTGTAGAAGAGGTACCCCGCCATCGCGGCGGCCGTGGCGCGAAGCGCGAAGGTCCGGCGATCGGCGGCGGAGAGGTGCTCGGCCTGCGCCGGGCCGTCGGTGGGCCCGGTGCTGGGACGGGACGGGTACAGGAGGAATGCGCCTGCCGCGGAGAGGAGTGACGCGATGGCCACACCGAGTGCGGCCTTGAGCGACAATCGAGTGACCAGGTCGGCATCTGGCACCAGCGAAGAGAATGTGATCATGCACACCGTGAAGGTGGCGAGGCCGTAGGCGGCCACTCCCTTCTCCCCAAAGGTGCGCGCGTACATCGCGATGAAGACGCCGGCGGCCAGGATGGCCACACGCATGGTGGGCGCATCGGCGGTGAGCGACCAAAAGAGAATCGTGAGAAGCGCCGCCAGGAAGCCAAGGACCGCAAAGCCGACGCAGGTCTTGGCAGTCGCGTGGGTGCTTGGTCGGTAGGAGAAGATGACGATGTAGGCGGCGATGTCCAGGGCTGGCACCTGGAGCCACAGGCCGACCACGATCGTGGCGCAGGTGACGATGGTCAGGCGCGCGGCGGCGCGGGTGCGGCCGGGGAAGGCGCGGAGTTCATCACGCCACTCGGCTAGCGCGCATGGCCACTGCAGTGCGCTCGCCGTGTGCAGGTCATGTGCCGCGTCAGCGCGCATCGCCGGGTCCCGTGCCGGGATGGACGATCACGCTGGCGCTCGCCCCCAATCGGAACAGGGACGGGTCGGGATCGATCACTCGCAAGCGCACGGGGAATCGCTGTGCCACGCGAACCCAGTCCAGCTCGCGCCGGACGAAGGGGATGCCGCCAATGTTGATCTCGTCCGTCGGGCGAACGCCAACACCGATGGACTCCACGACGCACTCGAAACGCCGCGACGGATCGGTCATCACCCAGACCTCGGCGGCATCACCTACTCGAAGATCCTTCAGGTGGCCCTCCAGGAGCGGAGCGTCGACGGTCCAGGTGTCGTCCACCAGGAGCTGGAAGAGCGGAATGCCCGGCATGGCATGCGTGCCGACTGCGAAATCGAGCGCGATCACGGTGCCAGAAACGGGCGCCGTCACCTCGCAAAAACGGCGCTCCAGCCGGGCCATGTCCAAGGAGGCGCGGAGCGCCATCACCTGGGCCTCGACGCTGGAGAGTTCGCTCACGGCGGCTCGCGCGGCTTCCGCGGCGCCTTCGGCCGCGAGCAACAGTGCCTCCGACGAGGCCAGCGCCGCTCGGGCCACGTCCAGTTCTTGGGCCGTGGCAAAACCGCCATCCGCCATGGCGGTGACGCGGGCGAGCGTGGCGCGGCGTTCGACGGCGACCGCCCGAGCCCCGATCACTTCGGCATCGGCCGCGGCGCAGAGGGCGCGCAGCTGGAGATCTCGGCGTTGCTCGATCTGGACTTGTGCCAAGGCGGCCCCTTCCAGGGCAGCTGCGTTGGCGACCGCCAAGTCGAAGGGTCGCGGATCAATCATGAAGAGAGTGTCGCCGGCGTTTACATGCGAGCCTTGGCGCACCCGCAGGTCCACGATCGGACCGGCCACGCGAGGCGCGATCGCGACGGTGTCCGCGCGCACGAAGGCCTCATCGCTGCCGGGAGCATCCATGGACTGCCGCCACGCCAAGAAGGCTGCGATTCCGGCGAAGAGCACCGTCACCCCAGTCACGATGCGCGCGCGGGAAGTCTGCGAGGATGAGTCGGTCATTGGAGAATGCTCAGGCAAGAAGCAGCCGTGCGGCGCAGGCCACCAACACCGTGGCCGCGACGTAGGTCAGGAGCGGCAGCGGGATCCGATCGTGCAATCCGGCCCTCCCGAGTGCGGCTCGGAGCAGCGACGCGCCGATCACGCCACACAGCATCGCGGGCAACCATGACGGAAAGTACGCCCCGAAGAACTCAAAGACCGGAGCGTGTGCGACCGTTAGCATCTCGCGCCATGCTAAGCCGATGGGCTCGATGCGTGGTCCCGATTGCTTGTGTGATCGCGGCATTGGGAAGCGCGGCGTGCTTCGTGGGCTGCGCACCCCGAACGCCGTGGGAACAGGTCGCACCCACTCGCCCCGACGCCGAATGGAGGGCTTCCCAGACGGGAGACCAGGACATCGATGAAGCGCTCCAAGCCCTTGCGTTCGGGAACACCAATCCGCCGAAGGTGCTTGGCCAGGGAGTGGAACTCGCGGTGGCTGCGGCCCCGAAGGTCGACCCGACGCGTGAATACGGGCTTCCAGAATTGATTGACATCGCACAGCGCTCCAATCCCGGCACGCGGGTGGCATGGGAGCGGGCGCGGCAGGCCGCCATGGCCATCGGCTTGGTGGAGGGCGCGTATCAGCCGATGCTCGCCGCGTCGCTCGTCGCGGGGTATGAGCGAGCGGTCTTCCCCATCCAACAGGTTCCCGGGGTGATCGATTCGACCTATTTCTCTGCGCAGACCCTTGATGTCGTCCCAAGCCTCCAGCTCACTTGGCTGGTCTACGACTGTGGCCGCCGGGAGGCGGCGCGTGACATGGCGCAGGCGAAGGCACTCGCGGCGGATGCGGCATTCAGCCAGGAGCACCGCACGGTTGGGTACGCCGTCACCGTTGCCTACCACGCATTCCTGACTTCGCGTGAGCGCGTGGCCACGGCGCGGGTCGCCGCCCTTGCGGCCACGGAAATGGAACGCGAGGTGCGAGCCGGCGTGGACAACGGCCTCGCCACGGAGACGCAACTCTTGGCGGCGATCCGCAGCCGCGTGCAGGCGGAGTGGGGGGTGGAGGTGGCCATGGCCCTGGAGGCCACGACGAGGATCGACCTCATCGAGGCGGTCGGCTTTGCTCCCGCAAACGATCTTCTCGTGGCGCGGGATGAAATGCCGCTCGACGACCATGGCACCGCCGCGCTCGCCCAGGATGTGGAGGACTATGTCACCCGCGCGATTGAGCAGCGCGACGACATGAAGGTCGCCGTGGCGGGCTACCGTTCCAGCCAGGCGGCGGTGCGTCTGGCGCGCGCCGACTTCAAGCCGACGGTGACTGCCGGCGGGAATGTCGGGATTCCCTATGAGTCATTCGATGTCGCCAGCGTTGGCTGGGAATCGACCACGCAACCGTGGTACGGCGCGTTCGTGGGTGTCTCGATTCCGATCCTCGATGGCGAGATGCGGGAGACCAAGCTGCAGATCGCCCTGGCTGGGCTCAGTGCATCAAGCGCAGAGATCGCCGCGAGTCGCAATCGCGCCACGCGCGAAGTATGGAAGGCCTACGCGGGCCTGTCGACGGCACTGAGGCAGCGAGCGGTCGTGCAGGCGCTTGTCGCGGCCAGCGAACGCAATCACCAGCAATCACTTGCCGCATTCAAGAACGGCCTTGCGACTTTTGTGGAGGCGGATGAAGCGCGCCGCGGACTGGCCGATGCGCAGCTGGTGGAGCAGGAATCGCGTGCCGCCGTGCGCGTGGCGCTGGCCACGCTTGCGCTGAGCGTGGGGGAGGATTCAAGGCACCAATGACTCCCTGGCAGCCCACCTTGCACGGCTCGGCAGTCACGGTCCGCCCCATCGAGCGCGAGGACCTTGATGGCCTCCACGCTGCCGCGAGCGATCCCTTGGTGTGGGAGCAGCACTCGGAGCGAAATCGACACGAACGAGCTGTCTTTGAACGATTCTTCGATGGCGCACTCGACTGTGGCGGCGGCATGGTCATCGAAGAGCGCGAGGGCGGGCGGATCATCGGGTCCAGCCGCTTCTACGATTGGGATCCGATCCAGTCGTCGGTGGTGATCGGCTATACCTTTCTGGAGCGCGCTCACTGGGGCGGGCGCACGAATGCCCAGGTCAAGTCGCTCATGCTGGCGCATGCCTTCGCGCACGTGGCGACGGTCTGGTTCCAGGTCAGCCCCGGCAATGTGCGATCGCAAAAGTCATTGGAGCGCATCGGTGCCTCGTTCCACCATCGCGAGCAGGTGTCGATCGCCGGCGTTCCCAGCGACCGGTTCATCTATCGGCTGGAGCGGGCTGCGGATGGCCGATGACGCATCTGGAGCCACCCGCACCTCCGGCTGATCGCAAGCTCGACCGATTCCCTCGAAACTGGGTGTAGTTCGAGGAGCACGCCCCCGGGCCACGCCGTCGTGTCTCCCGGCTACGACGCGGGGCTCGCTCCCGGACCGATGGGCGTTGGTAGGCTTCGCCGTGACCAGCACCCCACATTCCGCCCCGTGCCGGTCACCAGACAACCCGCTTTCGAGACCGGCGACAACCCGGCCGACTCACATCCTCCTCCGGTACTGCCTCCCGCTCGTGGCCGTGCATGCACTCTCGGTGCTCGTGCTTGTCCCGGCACTGTGGTCCTGGACGGGAGTGGTGCTTTGCGTCGCTGGAATCCATGTTTTCGGGCAGACCATCACGATGGGATACCACCGGTTGCTGGCCCATCGGAGTTTCACCACGCCGCTCTGGTTTGAGCACCTCCTGGTGATTGGCGCGATGTGTTGCCTTGAAGATTCGCCAGCACGCTGGATCGCGACACATCGCATGCATCACGCGCATTCGGATGAGGAACAGGACCCGCACTCACCGCTCGTCACGTTCCTCTGGGGGCATCTGGGATGGCTGTTCGTCCGCAATCAGGCGACCCACCAGTCGGGCAACTATCACCGATACGCACGCGACGTCCTGGGCGACCCGCTCTACATGTGGATCGAAAAGCACCCGCAGTGCCCGTTCTGGATCTACCTCGCGCAGTGTGCGTTGTACGCCGTCGCCGGGTTCGCCGCGGCGTTGCTCTGGACGGATGCCACGGGCGCAGCGCTCTTTGCGGCCAGCGTGGTGGTCTGGGGCGTGGTGCTGCGCACCGTCCTCGTGTGGCACATCACGTGGAGCGTGAATAGCCTCACGCACCTCTTTGGCTACCGCAACTACGAGACGGAGGAGCACAGTCAGAACAACTGGATCGTGGCGCTTGTGGCCGCTGGCGAAGGGTGGCACAACAATCACCATGCCGATCCATCCTGCTGTTCCCTCCAGCATCGGTGGTGGGAGCTTGATCTGACGTACTGGGAGATCCGGGTGCTGTCGATGGTGGGGCTGGCCAGCGACATCACCCCTCGGCGAAGCGTGCGCGCGGCGAATCGTGGGACGGTCCGGGGCTCAGCCCCACGCCGACAGCACGATGGCCAGGTCGGCAGCATCGACGCTGCCGTCGCTGTTGACGTCGGCGGCACCTCCCGCGCTTGATGACCACGCGCCCAGCAAGATGCCAAGGTCCGCTGCGTCGATCACGCCATCGAGGTTGATGTCCGCTGGATCGCTGGGCAGGCACGATCCCTCATCGCTGAAGTCGTCGCCGGGATTGAAGTCGGTGTAATCGACAATCGCGAGCGTGATCCGCGTGTAGCCATCCTTTTCAAAGAACACTCCGAAACGATCGCAGTCGATGGTCACGGGGAGGCTGTAGGCGAACCCTCCGCCGTAGACCTGCTTGGACACGGGCCACGTCGCGCCGCCATCAATCGAAAGCCACGCTGTGCCATTCGAGCGCGAGGTCGTGCTGTTGGGGCCGCAGAACACGACGCGCGACTGGTCAAAACCATCGATGGGATCGGTCAGCGCCATGATTCCCGCCATGCACGATGGATCGGGGAGTTCGTCGTCGTTGATGAGCGGGGTCCATGTGCCTCCGCCGTCCGTGGAGACTGCGGTCTTGCGCCAGCCGCCACCGGAGAACTGGCGCGAGTTCAACATGACGCTGCCGTCGGTTCGCTCCACCATCTGCACTTCGTTGCCTGTGCCAGGCGAGCCGTTTGCTGCGAGGTCTCCGTACTGCCACGAATCACCGCCGTCGTCTGAATACGCTGCGTAGCACGCCCACACGCCTTGCGGCCCCTGATTGAACGGCACGACGAGTCGCCCCGCATGCTTGCCGTGACGCAGTTGGATGCCGATGCCGGGGCCAGTCGCGACGCTCGTCACGATGGTCGGGCGCTTCACCTGCGCCGTGACCTCCACCGCCGCCGCCCACGTTGCTCCGCCGTCGTCGGATGTCCTGATGAACGTCTTGCAGATGTTGTCGCCAGTGTTGCCGGGCACCACGCAGCCTTCGCCGCAGCCCGTTGGATACGACTGGTACATCAGGATGACGCGCCCGGAGTGCGCTCCTTCGCGCACTTCCACGACACACGGATTGTTGAGCGATCGGCCAGGTTGGTCGTCGACCACAACGAGCGGACCCCACGTGGCGCCGAGGTCGTCGGATCGCTTCATCACCATGTCGTTGGTTCCGTTGTCCGCGCCCGAGGCCCGCCCCTCGGCGAACGCGAGCAATCGGTGGGACGCCAACTGCACGATGGCCGGGATTCTGTAGGTGTTGTAGCCATCCTGACCGCCGACGAACACGTCGATCATGGGCAACGGTGGCGGTGGCTCGTCCAGCTGGTACTTGGTGGAGAGGTACGACTCGATCGCGCCGCGCTCGGCCGCGCTCAGTGCCTTGTCGAACACGAGCACTTCGCTGATCGATCCATTCAGCCGATTCTGGATGTTGAACCGGGATCCAAGCATGGCGCCCGACATGCTCTGCATGGCCGCGGCAGCAGTGCCCTTCAGCGCGCCATTCACATGCAGTGCCTGGGCGCCGCCCTCGACGGTGCAGCTCACCATCGTCACCCCATTGCTGAACACCGATCCGCCAAGCGTGGATGGAGTCGCACCTGGGTAGAGCACCCACTGCGACGGAGTGGCGAGCTCGCCGGTGATGAGCGCTGTGCGCCCTGCAGACGATGAACTGTCAAAGATGTAGCCACCGTCCGCCACGGCGACGCGAGACACGCACACGATCGTGCGCGAAGTCGTGATGACGCCGAACTCTGCGGTGGAGTTCGCGCTCCACAAGTAGTCGTTGCCGTCGAAACTGACCGCCGGCATCCCGTTCGCGAGTGACGAGCGAAACGCAGGCCGCTGCGCAGCGTCCGTGGCCACGCGCACCAGATCGTGGTTGCGCGCGCCGGAGTCTTCCCAGCGCGTGACGGCCGCGCCGTCGGCGGGCATGCCAGCCGCTTGGTTCACTCCAACATCAGCTCGCCACCACGCATACAAGTTGGGGAATGCCGGGTTCGGCGTCCCGTCTGGCTGGGTGATTTGGGCGGGTGCCGTCGCGCCCAACCACAGGGGGAGCAAGCCGATCAGGACCGATAGTGCGTGAGCCTGCATGCGATGAAGTTACAGCGGACCGGGAGGCTGGCAAGCACATCGGATGGAAAGGCCTGGGAATATATGGGCCGCCCGGGGAAGTTGCCGCAGCGGGCCCGACCCAGTCGTAAGCCGGCAATCCTGGCCCACCCCTCGAAAACCCTGCGTAGAAAGCGAAAGACGCGCCCCCGTGATTCTCATCAGGAGGACGCGTCTCTCGTGCTTTCGGCGAGGGCTGCTGTTCGCAACCACTCTTGAACTCAAGCCGCCGAAGGGCGGCACTCAAATGGCGGGGGCTGGACGGGCTTCGAACGACCGGTTGGTTCTGGGGTGCAGAGAGGGCTGGATGACCCCTCGTGGCGCACCGGAATCAGGATTCCAGCTCGCTTGAGCGCTCACGCTTCATGCTGCCGACGCGTGGAACCGCACACCGACCGCACGAGCCACGCGCAGGATCGTGTCGAGGCTCGGGTTGCCGTCCTCGCTCAGCGCCTTGTAGAGGCTCTCGCGGCTGAGGCCAGACTGCTTCGCGACCTTGCTCATGCCGACCGCGCGGGCGATGTCGCCGAGCGCGCGCGAGATGCCTGCCGCATCATCAGGGGCCTCGACCAGCCACGCCTCGAGGTAGGCGGCCATTTCCTTTGGCGTGCGGAGCTGCTTTGCGACGTCGTAGACGACCGTGCGGGTGTGACTCGAGCCGCGGCGGGAGGACTTCGCGGGTAAGCGCTTCGACTTGGTGGTGGTGGCTCGTGGCATGGTGGTCTCGTGAGTGAGTGGGCTGTCTGGATCTCAAGGGAGGGTCTCGGCGAGCTCGATCGCTCGCTCGATGTCGCGGCGCTGCGTGGACTTGTCGCCGCCTGCGAGCAAGATGATCAACTCACCGTCCCGCTCCGTGAAGTACACGCGGTAGCCGGGACCGACGTCGATCTTCAGTTCGGACACGCCTTCGCGCAGGGCACGATGCGAACCAGGGTTGCCGTGCACGAGCCGATCGACGCGGACCTGGATGCGGGCGCGGGCCACGCGGTCCCGCAAGCCGTTGATCCAGTCCCGGTAGACGGCCGTCATCCTGACGCGCATAGAACGAGTGTATCCTATGGACTACGCCTGTCAAGCGGAAGTTCGAGCGAGGCGCACGCCTCCGTTCCTCCCACTCCGCCGCCAAACGAAAGCCCTCCCGTTTCCTGGCGGAGGGCGTCAGAATTCTCCAGGGTCGGCCAGCGGGTGGCGGTGAGGCCGCGCGGCTAGGAAGCTCCGCGTGAGCGGAGGCAGAGGGGCTCATCGGCCCTGGACCCCATTCCATGACTGACTCACCACCGCCGCCGCGCCATGCCCCTTGGCCCGCTCCTCGGCCTCGTGAAGCCGAGAGTCCAGCTCGCGCTTCAGCCGCTTGGCGTCGGCCGCGCGTCCTGCTCCCACGAGCGCCTCGTAGAGCAGCAGGCCATCCTTGCGCTGCATTTCGTACATCCCCTCGAGTGCGTCCGCATAGGCGGCTCGGCGACGAGCTGCGGGCGCAAGGCGCGCAGCACCTTCGTCAGGTTCTTGGCATCGAGCACATCCGCACCGCGCACGTGCCGGACGAACGCGGCGGCGCTGCTCCCCGCGGGCAAGCCCTCGCCGAGCGACACGAGCATGAACGAGGCACGGTGCGCGACGTCGCGATCGCCCGCCTCCTGCGCAAGGCGGACCCGCTCGATGGCATCGCGGACGAGCACCTCGTGGAAAGCCGAACGACGATCCGGGTGCAGGCGGCGCATCGCGGACCCCAGGATGTCCTTCGCGCCTTGGTAATACCGTGCTTCCCGGTGCCACACCCACTCGCGTTCCGCGAGCGCCTCGGCGTGCTCCCACCACCCAACCTCACCCAGGGCGTCGACCGCGATCGCACCCGACATCCGCCAGAGTTGGTTCCGCGCCAGGTTCGCAACCCAGGTGCCGGCCAGTGCGCGGGCCGCGGCGACACCGCACAGCTCGAAGCTGCCGAACCGGTCGCATCCGCACCCTTCCCAGCGCTGCGGGAGTCCGTTGGCCCACGCTACGCGAAAGCACGGGGCATCCGCGGCATCCGGTTCCTTCCGTCGATCGCGAACCTCGATGTCGCCCGGGCGCCGGAGGCCGTCTGCGCAATAGGCCGCCACCGCATCCCAGGTGACGCCGTCCGGGAGCCGGAACACTTCCACCGTGAGCACCGTGCCCTCGGCTGGCGCCAGCTGCACAACCGGCGGCGGCAGCGGTGGGGGCGGCGCAGCACACGCAGTAAGCGCGAGCACGAGGAAACATGGAAGGCGAAGTCTGGTCATTGGCCCTCGGTAGTACCCCGCGTCTTCGGACGCACCATACCTGTCCGCGTGAGCGGAGGCCACCGGAGCGTCGCGCCGCCGTAAACCCCGGACATGACTCCAGAGACATGACCGGCCGCGAGCGTCAAACAGAGACACCCGACGGCGGAAAGGCCTCTCGATGCGCGGAGAGACAATTCGCGGGCACGCGCGCGACGGTTGGCTAGGCACTCTGCGACGCCGCTCCGCTGGCCCACCCCGAGAGACCTTTGCGCACGCAACCCTTGTCGAAAAGCGCCCGACGCGCGCCGCAAAACGCGAACGCCCCGGCCGCGAGGCCAGGGCGTTCACTCTTAACCGGTCGGCGCGCCAGTTTCGCGCGCGCCTCTTGAAGTAGCGGGGGCTGGATTTGAACC